>BNJT01002358.1_pt1:1662500-1953687 | contig 1953687 bp, 2101 predicted proteins | sample 8540491 | NCBI WGS metagenome assembly BNJT01 (sample SAMD00202455, study PRJDB9452) | human saliva metagenome | host: Homo sapiens
ACGCCAAAACTACAAAGGCGTTTTTCCTCTGGAGTATGCTCCAAAGAAAAAAAGGGGATGTCAACAACACTTACACACTTTTAGCGGCACTACAACCTGCTTAAATCTAATGTGTTTTTTGTTAGCCTCAGTCAAGTGAAGTGAATATCAACGATCACCTGAGTACCAACAGCTGCGTTTAAACGAGCGATTAAGGTTTGACGTTTCATCTGTAAATTAGAACGCAATACGGCTGACTGCAGGCTGACACAAAGCGTCTGATTCTTGATGTAGATATCTTTTGTCTTTTCTGCTATGTCTTTGCCAACAACTGATGCCCAGGCGTTTATGAGACGATACTGATTTAGGGGCGTTTCTAAGCCTATATGGCGCAGATAGCGCGCTAGGATGTTGTCAATAGGTTCAGCCTTTTTGCGTTTCATGGATTTCTCCGTCTTTTACAGTAAATAATTTGTAGTTATGTTGTGACTGAAGGATTGGGTGTAGACGCTCCTTGCTAGTGTCCGTTATAAAGATTTGTCCAAATTGCGCTTCTGCAGCGTAGCGTATGATATTTTCTACCCGCCCTGCATCTAACTTATCAAAAATATCATCTAGCAAGAGTAGGGGCTGTCGTAGGCTACTTTTTGTACGCAGATATACATATTGTGCTAATTTGAGAGCTATAAAGTAGGTTTTAGTTTGCCCTTGTGATGCCTCTTGCTTTACAGGATAGCCGTTAATGTATAATAATAAGTCATCTTTATGAATGCCGTGCAGCGTATAGCCAACCAGACGCTCCCGTGAGCGATATTGCTCTAACATAGGTTTGAGTTCCCCTCTACTACCATGAGACTCATATACTATATTTACTTGTTCGGGGTCGTAGCATAATTCGCGATAAATGTCTTGAAAGAAAGCTGTAAATGTTTCGACAAAAAGCTTTCTTCCTTGATAAATAATAGCTGCATCGCGACTCATCATATCTTCTATGATGCTTATGACGTCAGCTTCAGGCTCTTCTTCTTTTTTTCAATAAAAGCATTACGTTGGCGTAGCGTCTTTTCGTATCGCATCAAAGCCTCTAAATAAGTTGCATCATATTGAGCAATTACAGTATCCATAAAGCGCCGCCTATTGTCACTTCCTCCAGTTACCAATTCACTATCTGACGGAGAAATCATTACAAGTGGAATTGTACCAATGTGTTCTGCAAAGCGCTTGATATCTTTTCCATTACGTCGTAGTTGCTTGCGGCGGCCTTCTTGATATCCTATAGCAATCTTATCCTCGCCTCCAACATCATCGTCATAAAGTCCTTGTAACATAAATGCTTGTTCTCCATGTTTGACGTTAGTGACATCAGTAGAGCAGCGTGCGCTTTTTGCAAAAACTCAAATAGTAAATAGCGTCAAGCAAGTTTGTTTTTCCCCATACCGTTATCGCCCACAAAACAATTGACCATAGGGGAAAAAGATAAATCGGCAGAAGAGATATTTTTATAATTCAGAAGAGAAAGACTGCGTAATATCATAGTGCAAAAATACGATTTGCAGGAGGTAAAGCCAAAAAAAGAGAGATTTAATTCCTCCATATAAGATGAATGTATTACTTTTGCCTTGCAATTTTGTGCACCTTAACGTAGTATAAAAAAGAACATCATATTATGACTCAAAAAGGAAAGAAAGAAGCAGCGCTTGACGTAAATAATGCGATGGCGCAGTCAGAGGCTTTTATCATTAAGTACAAGAAGCAATTGCTTATAGCCTTGGCCGCTGTTGCCGTTGTTGTTGGAGGTGGCTTAGCTTATTATTTTGGTTACCAACAGCCGCGTGAGGAGAAGGCGCAATCACTCCTTACTTTGGGGTTGCCTTATTTGGCGCAACAAGATTATGATAAAGCCTTAAAAGGTGACGGGCGCTTCCCTGGGTTCACACGTTTAGCTAATGATTATTCTTCTACCGATGCCGGTAATCTTGCAAATGTTTATGCCGGTATTAGCTACGAGAAAACCGGTAAGATAAAAGAGGCTATTAAATATTTGGAGCAGTTTTCACCCAAAAGTGATCATACTATTTCTCCTGCCGGTATAGCTGCTTTGGCCAATTGTTATGCTTCTGACAAGCAAGTAGACAAAGCTGTTGAAGCTTTTAAGAAAGCTGCAGATAAAGCTGCTAACCCGGCTTTGAGCCCGCTTTATTTGCTTGAAGCTGGTAAATTGCTCGAATCACAAAAAGAAGAACGATCAGGCGCTTGAGGTATATCAATTAATCAAGAAGTCTTATCCAACGAGTACGATGGCAACGCCGCAACGTCTACAAAACGGCACGTTTGCTAATCCGGAAATAGATCGCTACATTGAGCGTGTAAGTAAGTAAGCATCTATTCATAAATATAGTATACAATTGCAGCCGGTTTTTCTATTCCGGCTGCAATTGCTAAAAAGGAAGAAACGATGTCAACTCATACATTCTTGAAAGAGAGCACGACGACACCAGATGCGTCAAATATGCGCTTTGGACTGGTTGTTGCAGAATGGAATAGCCACATAACAGACGTATTACTTGATCAGGCAGTCTGTGCACTGCTTTCTGCCGGAGCGAAAAAAGGAGAATATCATCATTAAGCGCGTGCCTGGAAGTTTTGAATTGATTTTTGGCTGTTCAGAATTGGCAGGTATAAGGGCGTAGATGGAATCATAGCTATTGGTAGCGTGATTCGTGGCGATACTCCCCACTTCGATTATATATGTAATGGTGTCACTCAAGAGCTTGCTCGACAGAACTCAACGGGGAAGTTCCTATTATCTATGGCTTGTTAACGACAGAGAATGAGCATCAAGCCATCGAGCGAATTGATGGAACTGTAGGGCGAAAAGGGAGAAGAATTTTGCAATGACTGCAATAAAAATGATTGATTTTTCTTGGTCATTAAAAAAATAAAGCATTACTTTTTGCACTCGCAAAACAACTTAAAAGGGGCAAATACCAGAGTGGCCAAATGGGGCAGACTGTAAATCTGCTGGCTTACGCCTTCGGTGGTTCGAATCCATCTTTGCCCACAAAAAACATTGGTGCGTTAGTTCAGCCGGTTAGAATGCCTGCCTGTCACGCAGGAGGTCACGGGTTCGAGTCCCGTACGCACCGCAACATCGCGGAGTGGAGCAGTTGGTAGCTCGCCAGGCTCATAACCTGGAGGTCATTCGTTCGAGTCGGATCTCCGCCACAAGAAGAGGATATGTCGAAATAGACATATCCTCTTTTCTTTATATACCCTCACTGTCCTTTTGAAAGCCTTCGATGCGTGTAATTTAGTGTACGTCGATCTTTTTGCAGAGATTTTTCTCGTGAGAAAAAGTCTGTCTTCTCACGAGCGTACATTCTTTTTATCGTGAGAAAAAAACTTCTACTATCGAGAGGGGAAATCTTTAGATCTTGTCGAATGCTTTCAAGGGGCTTTCTTCGCATTTTTTATTCTTAAGATTAGCTTATCATAGCTTTAGTATTTGTGAGATAATAGCTACTTTTGCAGTATAAAAGAATTGCGATTTGATAGAAAAAAATTTTTTTATCCTCCAGGATGCTGATCCGATGGTCTTTTTATGGCGTAAACAACGCAAATCTTCGTATGCTACGTGCTCTTTTTTCAAAGTTGCGTATCGTAGGGCGCGGAAGTGTGTTGAAAGTCATTGGAAATTCGGAAGATATAGCTGAATTTGACGTCGTATATGAGGCGATTTATAGACATTGTGTCAATTATAATAAGCTCACCGAGGAGGATATTGTGACCCTGATCCAAGGCCGATCAAACGAACAGCTTGACAAAGAAGGGGTGATTGTCTATTCTACAAGTGGCAAGCCGATTCTTGCAAGAAGTCAGAATCAGCAAAAACTTTTGGATGCCTATAAAAAGGACGATTTGCTCTTTTGCATTGGTCCTGCCGGAACAGGGTAAAACGTATACTGCGATTGCTTTAGCCGTCAGGGCCTTGAAAAATAAGGAGGTAAAGAAGATAATATTAAGTCGTCCGGCTGTAGAAGCCGGAGAAAAAGTTGGGCTTTCTGCCGGGAGATATGCGTGAAAAAGGTAGATCCTTATCTGCAACCTTTATATGATGCTTTGCAAGAGATGCTTCCTGCAGCCAAATTGCAGGAGTATCTTGATACAAGTGTGATACAGATTGCTCCGCTTGCTTTTTATGCGTGGTCGTACGTTAAATGATGCTGTCGTAATCTTAGATGAAGCGCAAAATACAACGCGTGCTCAGCTGAAAATGTTCTTAACGCGTATGGGTATGAATACGAAGATGATCGTCACGGGTGATATCACGCAGATAGATCTTCCGCGTATGCAGCAATCCGGCTTGATTGAAGCGCTTCGTATTTTTGCGACACGTGCAAGGCATTGCTTTCGTTGAGATGGATAAGAGCGATATTGTCAGACATAAGTTGGTTGCACGCATCGTGAAGGCTTACGAGCAAACAGCACACACGAAGGATGATGCCTCGACAACTGAAGAGCAACAAGAGATTTCAGAAGAATGTTATTCAAATAATTGAGATATGGCAACTTTAACTAAAACGACCTACCGGTTTCCAGGTCAAATAGGGGTGTATAATGGGAAAGTACGCGATGTATATAGCATCGAGGGCGACAAACTTATAATGGTCGCAACCGATCGTATATCGGCATTTGACGTAATCTTGCCGAAGGGTATTCCTTTTAAAGGGCAAGTGCTTAACCAAATCGCCGCAAAATTTCTTGATGCGACAACTGATATTTGCCCGAACTGGAAATTGGCTACTCCGGATCCGATGGTGACTGTCGGTATTACGTGTAAAGGCTTCCCGGTTGAGATGATCGTGCGCGGATATTTGTGCGGATCAGCTTGGCGCGCCTACAAGAATGGTGCAAGAGAGATCTGCGGGATCAAACTTCCTGATGGGATGCGCGAGAATGAGAAATTTCCTGAACCCATCGTGACGCCGACAACTAAAGCTGAGATTGGCGAGCACGATGCAGACATTTCGAAAGAAGAGATTTTAGCGCAGGGATTGGCTACTCCGGAAGAGTATGCTCTGTTAGAGAAATATACGCTCCAGCTGTTTAAGCGAGGCACAGAGATTGCCGCTCAGCGCGGATTGATTCTTGTGGATACGAAATATGAATTTGGTCTGCACGATGGCAAGGTTTACTTGATGGATGAGATTCATACGCCCGACTCCAGTCGTTATTTCTACAGCGATGGTTATCAAGAGCGTTTCGAAAAGGGCGAACCGCAACGTCAACTTTCCAAAGAATTTGTGCGCGAATGGCTGATGGATAATGGTTTCCAAGGCAAAGAAGGGCAGCAGGTGCCGAAAATGACCGACGAAATCGTTAGGTCTATTTCTGATCGTTACATTGAGCTTTACGAACACATTACGGGCGAAAAGTTTGTTGCGCAAGACAGTGACAACCTTGAAGAGCGCATTGAGCGCAACGTATTGCAATTCTTGCAGCAATAGGTTTTTATTATAAGTAATCCGAATTGAAATAGCGTAGAATCCTATCTTCAATTCGGATTATCCTTTTTATTCCCCTTATCGAGCACACGATACTCTTAGATATGTATAAGCAAGAAAAGATCAAACCTTACGACGCTGATTCCAGTAAGTCGGAGCAAGTAGAGCAGATGTTTGACAACATTGCTCACTCTTATGATCAGCTAAATCATTTTCTCTCTTTAGGAATTGACAAACGATGGCGTCGAGCTGCCATAAAGCAGTTGCGTAGTTTTTGAGCCTAAAGAGATTTTGGACGTGGCCACAGGTACGGGAGATTTTGCTATTCTTTCGACGCGTTCATTATATCCCAATCAAGTGGTGGGCATAGATTTTTCTGAAGGCATGCTTAAGGTTGCACGTCAAAAGGTAGCTGCGGCAGGATTGTCAGAGAAGATACAATTTAAGAAAGAAGATTGCTTGGATCTGAGTTTTGAAGAGAATAGTTTTGATGCCGTTCAAGTAGCTTATGGTGTGCGCAACTTTGAAGATTTAGATAAAGGACTAAGTGAGATGTTTCGCGTATTAAAGCCTGGGGGTCACGCCGTTATTGTAGAATTGAGCAGCCCGCGCCGCTTCCCAATGCGACAATTATTTCAGCTTTATGCACGCGTGTTGATGCCCCTTGTTGGTCGTCTTATTTCTAAGGATACTAAGGCTTACAGCTATTTGCCGGCATCTATGGAAGCTGTGCCTCAAGGGCGAGATATGCAAAAGATAATGGAAAAAGGCCGGTTTCAAGCACGTGTTTTTCAAATCCTATACCTTTGGTTTGAATACGATGTATGTGGGCGAAAAAGTAATGAGGGCCAACAAATTTATGAGCTTGATCGGTTATCCTTTAGGTCATTCCTTTTCAAAGGATTATTTTAATAAGAAGTTTTCGCTGTTGCGACTTAATGCGATTTATGAAAACTTCGAATTATCCTCGGCACATTCTTTTCCCGAACTCTTACATCGCTTCCCCAATCTTTTGCGGACTGAACGTCACGCTTCCTTATAAGGAGGCAATCATTCCTTATCTTGATGCGCTCTCACCGGAAGCGAAAGCTATTCAAGCCGTCAATGTGATTCGCTTTACGCCCCAAGGTTTGATAGGCTACAATTCTGACTATTATGGCTTTATGACTTCTTTGCGCCCCTTGTTGCGCCCATTTGATCTTCGCGCAGTTGTATTAGGGACCGGTGGTGCTGCAAGAGCTGTAGCTTATGCGTTGAGTTTGTTAGGCATAAGCGTACAATTCGTTAGTAGAACAAAAAGAATGGGCGTAATCACTTATGAAGAATTAGCCGATATGAAGCTGCTTGCCACAACTTCATTGGTGATCAATTGTACGCCGCTCGGAATGCATCCACACACAACAACATTTCCACCTTTGCTTTATCAGGAAATATCTTCTTACCATTTGCTTTATGATTTGATATACAATCCGGCGGAGACGCTCTTCTTGTCTCGCGGGAAAGAACAAGGGGCAATGACAAAGAACGGCTTGGAAATGTTACATCTGCAAGCTGAAAAGTCTTGGGATATTTGGCAAGAGTCCTTTGATACATCATCTTTCTAAGGTTTTTTTCTGTAGCCTTTATTCAACTATCTCTCCCTTGTCTTTTACAAGTACAAAAATAAAGACGCAAAAGATGAATCTTTTACGTCTTTAAGAGCCGAGAGCCGGACTCGAACCGGCGACCTACTCATTACGAATGAGTCGCTCTACCAGCTGAGCTATATCGGCTTTGCTGATTTGCGGTGCAAAGTTAATGACTTCTGGCGAAACATCCAAGAGTTGCAGAGTCTTTTTCGTGAAAAAAATATGCTTTATGATAGTTCGAATAAGATACGTTGTTCAGATACCTTGTATTATGAATCTGTTTGATCGCATTTTGAAGCGCTTCGATAAGTCTGCTTATGGTTTGATCGGGGCAAACAATCGTTTGCTACCAGCAAACCATCGTTTCTTCCCACCAAACGATGGTTTGGCCCGAGCAAACCATAATAATATGAGGTGGGGCAATTCAAAAAGGAGAGTACTATCGCTTGGGAATGAGTTGTAAGTAGTAAACTCACAATTCGCTGTCGATCATTTTTGATTTGTGCTGCTAATTAAAAGAGTAAAAGGCCAGCAAAACCGCACAAGAAGACCATGAATAAAGGATTGATGCGATAAACCCTTGTTCCGATTAAAGTAGAAATAAACAAAAAAACAGACTGATTCCGAAATGCCATGGAGAAGTCGCGATGCTTCCGAAGTTTTCCTCCGTACATAAAAGGAGAATAGCAGCAGCAACAATGCCGGGAGCAAGTGGGCGTAGCCAACTAATCACTACTTCTCCTACGTTTCTGAAACGATGACGATAGTAGTTGATCACTTTTGTCCAAATAAAAGAGGGGAGGGCTAAGCCAAAAAGAGCGATGAATCCGCCTAAAATAGAGAAACCGGTAGAATACTTTGTGGCTGTGGCAAGGTAACCGCCCATTACGGCTGAGTTTATCCCTAAACTGTCAGGCAATAATCGGCTTATGTAAAGAATATCTGTAAACTGATCGGGCGTTAACCAGCCATGCTGAGAAATAAGCATATTTTCATAAAAAAAGCCGGCAAGGTATAAGCGCCTTCATATCCAAAAACAACCGCACAAGAAAAATTGAACAAATAGAGACAGATATAAGATGATCATTTTAAGAGACTAAGGTTTGATAAGCAATGAATAAACGATAGCGCAGGCTACAACGACCATTATGATGTAAGCCGGGGATATATGTAAGAGATATATAGCTAATAATGCTCCAATGGGTAACCATATTGTGCTTAAAGAGTTGTTGGACCGCTTAAATAACTTGAAGCACGGGTAGACCATCAAGGCGATGATGGCCGGGCGAGCACCTTTAAGAAACGAATTTATAATGGGAAGATCTCGAACCTTATTGAAAGATACGGCAAGAATGAAGGCCAGCGCTAAAGCCGGAAGCAACATGCCTGATAATGCGGCCAAACTGCCTCGCCATCCTTTAATCTTATAACCAAGAAAGACGGCAAAGTTCAAGGAGAAAAGACCCGGTAAAGCTTGAGCTATAACAATGGTATCTTCAAAAGCTTCTTCAGACAACCATTGGTGGTTCATAATGCTGTCACGGATGGGCGTAATAGCTGCATAGCCATTTCCCAAGGCCAATCCTCCTCCTTTCAGAAAAAGTTTTTAAACGTTTCTATATAGATATTCAAGGGCGTAGCGTTTTATCTCTTAATCAGTATGAACTGTTTCTTGAGCTAACTTATTGCTTACTGACCGTCTGCCGGTTGATGTTGTGGTCTGAAAAGATCGTTTATCGTTTTTACCGGGTTAAAAGTAATCAATGGTACCTCTACAAACACGGTGTTCCAATTGCTCATTGCACCATTCCATAAACCAGGTAGTTCTAAGGCTTTCAGTTGCTTGCCGTCTTTGCTCTTATGTGTAATAAAACCTGTTGCTGGATCAACATAATCAGGTAAATTAAACGGTTTCCCTTTGTAATCTTTAAGAGCGCATACGAGGTCTACCGGATTGAAGTAGAGCCCTTCCTCAAACATGGCTTTCTTTTTCGGGATTGTTCAGGTCGATTTGTGAGCTTTCAAGAATTTGCAAGCTAATGCTCCCGTCGGCATTGTAGACCAAGAATGGGCCACCGCCAGGCTCGCCTTCGTTTGCAACCATTCCACAAACGCGCATCGGACGATTAAGTTTTTTTCTTTCAAGACCGCCACTAAATCTTGCTCAGCTATGTCTTGAGGCAAAAATACAGCAAAGATCTTTTTCTATGAATTGTTTTATCTCTTTAATCGTATCTGCTGAGCAATTTTTTTCGTCTAAAAAGCCTTAAGTAATGGAATGTCTTTTGCTGGAGTTCTACCAAGATACCGGCTAAAAGCTGCTTGTAATGAACTGTTTCCGGCTTAAGGTGGTCTGGAACGACATTGTCTATATTTTTAATAAAGACGATGTCAGCATCTATTTCGTTGAGGTTTTCGATCAGTGCACCATGTCCACCCGGACGGAAAAGCAAGGAACCGTCTGCTTGACGGAAGAAGTCGTTATCCTCTGTTACAGCAATTGTGTCTGTGCTTCCCTTTTGCTCTGAAAAACTTATACAGAGTTTTGCTTGCAGCTCTTTTTCGTATTGTGCGCTTTTATCTGCAATTAATTTTGAGAAAAGTTCGCGATGCTCTGGAGAAACAGTGAAGTGTATATTGATTTTCTCATCTGCTCCTTTAGCATATTGGCCGCCTTCTATAAGATGCTCTTCTACTGGCGTTCTGTTTCCGTTTGGATACTGATGAAAGAGGAGTAGGCCCTTGGGGAGGTTGCCGTAGTTCAATCCCTCTGCACCAAGTAGCGCGCGAACAACATCTTTATAGCGTTTGATCTGCAACAATGCTGCGATGTCTTGGTCATAAAGGCGCAGACACGTCTCGTTGAGTAGGCTATAATAAGGGGCTTTGTGAATATTGTGGAAGAAAAATTTGTTCAAAAAGAAGTTTGAGGCGTATCATAATCTGCATCACAAAAAGGCGAAAAAGGTCTTTGAACATTCGACTTGCCGCGCCTGAAGCTGGAACAAACTTTATTACCTTGTGGCCCTCTGTTAGATATTTCTGCCAAGTAGAAAGGAAGGCCTGTTGAGCTTCATTGGACAGTTGTAAAATCCCCTTTTTTTAGGGGCAGCGGCAGCATATAGTTTTAGAAAAGGAAAACCATTCCTAAATGATTGAAGCTGTGATTCCAATTTTTCTTCAGATATGCCCTTTTGTGAAAGGAGCATTTTGTCTTTAACTTGAAGTGTAGTAGCCATTGTGTATGCGTTTAAACGATACGCGAAGATAAATATATTATTCTGAAAATGCAATCTTTACTTTCTGATTTTCATGCATTGAAGCTTAATTTCTTTCTTCTTATGACATCCTATTAGACTATCTAGAGTCAGTCGCGGAAAAGTGTGCGTGAGTAGTATTCTAATAGAGGTGGAATATACGCTCCATCAGTTTCCATTTATCAGCGCTGTTCTCTCCTTTTGCTGTTACTTGCTGATATTTTGCTGTCAAGGCCTCCCATTCTTTTTGCTTGGGCATGTTGGCCATTTTTTGCATTACTTCATCCCATTCTAGGTTGGCGGGCATCTCTATAATCATAAAGAGGCGGTTGTCTAATAGGTATATCTCCATCTCTAAAATGCCTGAAGCCTTTATTGCTTCTAATGTCTCCGGCCAAATACCTTCCTTGGTGTGCAACTTTTTGTAGGCTGCGATTAATTCCGGATCTTCGCGTAGGTCTAGAGTTTGACAGTATCTTTTTGTAGATACAGCCTGAGCTGCTACAGGATAACCTTGTTTTAGTATTTTTCATAATTGAGGTAAGATTAAAATGGTATATATACTAACTACGGAAAGCTATAAGCTTTCCGTAGTCTTTGTTGTTTTGGCAAGGCTAATTAGATGCCCAGTTTCTTACGAATGTTTGCAGGAATTGCCTTCTTGTTAATAAGGATATTCATCGTCTTGTAAGCTACATAAGGCTTAGAAGCGTAGAAGATGCCTTTATAACGGCCATATTCACCCCAGCTGTTCTTTACCATAAAGTATTCTTGACCTTGCGGATCTTTAGCTAAACCATAGATAACCATTCCGTGGTCGTCAGTAGTTTCCCAATTGTCATAAGCACGCTGACGCATCTCTTGTGTAATTGTGAGTTCGTCTTTGCTATCTGAGAAACCAGATTCTTTTTCCGTTCGTGCCGGTCCAGCGTGCTGCATCAGAGCCAGACATATCGTTCTTGTAGCTCTTTGCCGGAACTCTTGCAAGTCCGTTGCGGCTGAAGCCTTGCTCGCTGACGTCAGCACCCCAAGCGAAGGCGTAGCCATTGCGAACGGCAGATTCCATTACGTCCATAAACTCATTAAGTGGTAGGTTGTAGCTTTCAGCCCAACGCCAGTTGTCTTGAACTTCAATGATAAATTTAGAATAGAACGGGTGGTGAGAGAAAGATGCCAAAGACACATAATCATCAAGATCAAGGCCTAAGCTCTTTTTGGAAAGATTGCGGAGTATAAGTCTTTCCTTTGTATTGGAACGTTGCAGGCAGCTCTCCAAAGTAGTTAGCGAGAATAGAAGAGAACTCTTTTTTCCACGTGGGAGGAAGACGCTTCATATCGCTCTTTGAGATACCCTCAACATAGCTTGACATTACTTTGCCAAACTCGTTAAAGTTAAAGAGAGAATCGCCATAAAGAGAGCCGGGGAAAGGCATTGCCTCTTGTGGGCAGATACCATAATGCTTCATACAATACAGCACATCGTAGAAGCTACCGCCTTGTGCAAAGCTTACGTCACCATGCATACGGATAGCTTTTTCTGCACGATCCATATAAGTATGGTAGGCCACGAAGCTCTCACACAAATCATAAGAGCCTTTCCCTTGACGGAGCAACTCTGACTCAAAGAAGCCCAGCGAACTATAGTCCCAGCACGTACCTGAACGGTGCTGATCTTTGATAGAGGTAATCGGAGCCTCTTTGATAACAGTAAATTTTACTGTGTCGTTCTTTTCTGCTGGTTTATTTGCTTGTGCCAGCACACTTCCAGGCAGCAACGTCAAGAGTGTTGCTGCGAGAAAGATACCTTTTTCATAATTGTGTATTATTGTTAGTGATTAAAAGTGTTTTATTTATTGATTATCTCTGCTTTCGAGGAAGTCTTCTACCTCTTTAATATGATAGGGGATGCGTTCTTTGCCTAAGAAACGGCAACCATCTTTCGTGATGAGCACATCATCCTCTATACGGATTCCACCAAAGTCTTTGTAAGTTTCAACTTTGTCGAAGTTGATGAAGTCTTTATTGATGCCTTCAGCCTTCCAATAGTCGATCAAGTCCGGAATGAAATAAATACCGGGTTCGTCTGTTACGACAAAGCCTTCTTCAAGTTTGCGCCCCATACGGAGTGAACCCGTTCCGAATTGCGTGCTCGGTCGTGTTTCTTCATCAAAGCCCACGTGTATTTGGCCTAAGCCTTCCATATCGTGTACATCCAAGCCCATCATATGGCCTAATCCGTGCGGCAAGAAAAGCGCGTGAGCGCCGGCGCGCAGCGCTTCTTCCGTATCGCCTTTCATCAGGCCAAGCTCCTTAAGGCGATTAGTCATTAAGCGGCAAACGTCAAAATGGACATCCCACCAGCGTACACCAGGCTTTGCCACATCTAATGCTAAGTCGTGACAATCGACCACAATCTGATAGATTTCCTTTTTGTCGTTGCGTATATTTTCCGCTGATAGGTGTGGTACGCGTATTGTCGGAGCAATAATTTTCATTGGTTTCCGCACCTGCATCACACAGCATCAACCTTCCGGCTTCCAAAGCGCGGGGAGAAGGATTGCCGTGCATAATCTCTCCGTGCATTGTTACGATGCTTTGGAAAGAAACGATGCAACCATAAGAAGCGGCAATGCCATCAATTTGTCCGCCGATGTATTGTTCGGTCACACCGGGGCGACACAAGCGCATAGCCGTTGTATGCATTTTATGTCCGATTGTTGCTGCGCGCTCCAACTCTTCAATTTCTTCAAGACTCTTTACGCTGCGGAGCTTGACAATCGCTTGAATTAAAGGTAAACTTGCTGCCTCTTTTTGCTTAGACGGATGAATGTTCAGCAAGTCCATAATTTGGATTTGCGTATCAAAGCGATAAGGCGGTAGGAAGTGGATTTTTCTTCCCTTTTTCAGCGCTTCGTTGACCAGTTCTGCGAGATGGGCCATCGGAGCGTGATGTTCTACACCGGCTTCTGCGGCTAATTCGCCCACACTTTTGACTGAGCCGAACCAAACGATGTCATCTATATCTATTTCATCGCCGATGAGCCATTCTTGGCCGCTATCAGCATCGATCACGCCAACTAATCTGTCGCGGTGTTGCGCAAAAAAATAGAGGAAAGAACTATCTTGGCGAAACTTGTAAGTGTTTGCCGGACAGTTCATCGGAGCATCGTTGTTGCCGAAGATGAGAATGAGCCCACTGCCCACCATTTCGCGCAGTCTGCGCCGACGTTCTACGTAGGTTTCTTTTTGAAAAAAAGCATAATAATCGTATTTTTCGTTTCGCAAATATACGAAGTTTTCTATGTAAGGCGTAATTTCGCGTTAGAAAATATGAAACTCTTTCTGCTAAATTTTTTTATCATGATGAGGCTTTGGCCTCAAATTCGCCTTTTTACTACCCATCGTAAGATCGCACGCGACCTGTCTGAGCAATTATATGACTTACCTAAGTTATGGTATGATAGTCAAGCTGTTTACTACAAGCAAGGTGTAAAACCCGACTGGTCTACCATTCACGAAATAGAGGTGTGGGGCTGGGACCCGCTGGTTTGTCATCGTCTTAGGCAAATTGGTGCTCCTGAAAGTTTGTTGAGAACGCAGGAAGCTATCGATAATATACGCACGTTGAGTTCAAGGCAGACGGCGGTTGCTTTGCTGCGTGAGTTGCGTACGACTTTAGTAGATATAACTTTTGGCGAATCTGCTTTTTGTAGAACCATAGATGAAGTGCAAAACTACGTAAAAAACTATGAATCAGTTTTATATAAAGCTCCTTGGAGCTGTAGCGGGCGCGGCGTCTTTTCATCCGGATTGGATCGTGTACGAAAAATCATTCGCGAGCAAGGGGGATTGCCGTCGAACCCTTTTTGCGCATGACCAGGACTTTGCTATGGAATTTTATTGTCGGGCTGATGCGGTCGTTTATGAAGGTTTATCCGTTTTTAGGACGGATGCGGCCGGCCATTATCTGGGTAACTTACTCGATGATCAGACGAGGCTTCAAGCCCATCTGAATGTGGCTCCGGAACATCTGACTTTGGTACGCAAACAGTTGGAAAAAAAGCGTTGGAAAAGTTGCTGATCGGGAAATATATTGGTCCGGTTGGTGTGGACATGATGGTCGCCAGACAAAAAGATACACCCTTGTGTGGAAATCAATCTGCGTAATACGATGGGGCGGTGCGCATTATTTATTTACAAGGCGAAACCTCGTCCCGGTTTTTTTCTCACTTTCGAATAAAGACGGACAAATATTTCCGTCGATTACACCTATTTCTTGAAAGTGGAATCGCAAGGGTCGGTTAGGATGTTCAATCTTTTCTACATTCTTATCTGATAAACTGTAGGGGAAGTAGCAAATATCGCCAACTAGCGTGAGTGTTTATTCCTTGAAATGTTTATTGTTAATACACACGTAAACAGTCTGATATCGCGATTTTGTAAAAGTAATTTATGATGACTATTTTTTTATTGATATAAAGAATAGCTTTCAGGCTGTTCGTTCGTCAATTTCGCACTTTTTGATGGGGCTATTTTCCGGCAAATAAGCCTCAGCGTGCAGACAAGTTTGCATCGTGATTCTTCCCTTAAATATGTGCTTTCTCAGCGTCCGTTTGTAAACACTATTTGCTTTGAGGTTCTGCAACAAGTTTCAGCTTAGGCCTTGTCTCATCGTGAGGGTAAGACCTTCTTATCGTGATGATACGAACGTACGCTCGTGAAAGTACAAACGTGCGCTCACGAGCGTACACTGTCCGTTCCTGCTCTGCTTGTATGAAATGGGGAGAAAGGGATTGACGAATTGCGTGGGTGAGTGTTGGAAATTTTGCGCTTTGCGTTTCGCCATGCGAACTTATGGGCGTTGCTTAAGATTGTCTGCTTGAATAGCGCCTTGCGGTGTGTAATCGGGGCGCCTTGCGGGGATGATATGAATGGTATGCCCGGTCTCAATTTTGATTTTCTTCTCCATCGTCCTTAGAAAATGGTCGCCGGGCCAAGCCTTTGCATCGCTACCGAAGTAATGGATTACGGTAGAACCGCTCGGAGCCTTTCGGCAAGCCGCCATTGTCTGATCAAAAGCTGTGCGCGTCTGTAGCGTAAAAACTCATTCGCTTCAATATGATGAGGGTTGTGAAGAAGGTAAGTAGCATAATGAAGGCCGTATTATAGGCCTTTTTTGTTTCAAAACTTTGCTGAGACTGCAATAAGCCTAAGATGGAGAGCAGTTCTATGCCCAAAAGCTGTCGCGGTCCGCTTATTCCTATGATAAGATTGAAGCACAGCAGGGTGAAAATGGCAATGAGATAGAAGGCATTTGTGTGGAAAAAAATTGCCCAATTCTGGCCCGCCTGAATAAGAGCAGGTAAAGAGCATAGAATAGGTATAAATAAAGGGCGCGCGAATAGTGAGCTAAATTGAGCAGAGAGACATTTAGCAACTGGTGCGATTGTGCGGCGCGCGTCCAAGCGCCGGGTGAGAGGCAGATCATCAGTGTGCCTAAACCGAAGCCGATAAGGACAAGCCAGCGAGCGGCCTTGTTTTGCTTGAAATGGAGCAAGAAAAAGACGAAGAACGATACGCATAAACCGAAGTTTAAGCTTTCTTGTCCCCATCCGGCCAAAATGCTGAATAGAAAAACGAGTAAGGCGGAGAAAAATGAGAGTTGGGGTTGTCGTTGGAAGATATAGAGTGCCCCTAAAGCCGTGCAAAACATCCAGATATAGCCAATTTGGCAACTCGGCGTAAAGCCTGTATTGAACGTAAAGAGCACTAATAAGAGTGCCACAAAGACCGAACGAGGTTTTTTCCAATCCCAATGTATCAGGCGGCAGATGAGTACGACGAGTAGTATATACATCAAGCCGTTACAAATAGAAAAAGCGATTTGACCACCAATGCCGCAGAAAAATTGTACGAGACAATGGGCCACTGTTCGCCCATTTGTGCTTTGATAATGGTTATATTGAGAAACAAAAGATGTCTTGTAGCGTGTGGATAGGTAGGTTTGTGCCGTTTGTATCTTTGATCGCAGAGAAATAAGCATATTCTATGTCGTCGCCAACCCAAGGGGAGACGTAGGAAAGGTAAGAGACCAACGCCGCCAACATGAGTAGGAGAACCAGAGAATATGAGCCTTTTTTCATGGCTGCTTTGCTTTAATGGATGCCACGATATAATTAGGGCGCCGCTTAGATTCATTAAAAACTCGGGCAATGTATTCTCCGATGATACCAATGCTAAGTAGTTGCAGTCCGCCCAACAATAGTATTAAGACTACAAGCGTAGGAAATCCCTGCACGGGTTCGCCTATGATCAAAGTCTTGATGACGACATAGATGAGGTAGACGAATGCGAAAAAAGATACGATGCAGCCGGTGATGGTAGAGAAACGGAGTGGGGCAGTTGTGAAAGAGGTTAAGCCGTTTAAGGCTAACTTCAATAAGCCAAAGTAGGTGAAGGTAGATTTTCCAAAGCGGCGTTCTTCCGTAGTGTACGTGATTTCTTTCTTCTTAAAACCGATCCAGCAGAAAAGGCCTTTTGTATAGCGATCCGTTTCTCTCAATTGCTTTAAAGCCGCTATGCATCGATGATCTAACAGTCGGAAATCGCCAACATCCGGGAGTACGTCGAAGCGCGTAGACTTCTGCAATAAACGGTAATAGCGCTTCGTGCACCATTGCTTTAGTCGAGGCTCTGCATTTCGATGCGCACGACGAGCATAAACATCCTGATAACCCTCTTCGTAAGCTTTGAGCATTTCCGGAATGATTGAAACGGGATGTTGCAGGTCGCAATCCATGATAATTACCGCATCGCCTTGGGCATAATCAATTCCGGCAAGCATTGCATTCTCTTTTCCGAAATTGCGCGAAAGGTTAATGACGGCAATTCTTTTCATCCTGTTCGCTCAAAGCTTCCAATATGTCCTGCGAATGGTCTTTACTCCCGTCGTTGATAAAGATGAAGCGCCAATCGTACCGGCTTATTTGTTGAGCGGTATGGGACAATGCCTCATATAACAGAGGAATGGATTGCTCCTCATTGTACGTGGGGATGAGAACTTCGATACTTTTCATACGCTTGTAAAGATCATAAAAAAGCTGCTAGGAGATGCTTAGAAAAAGTTTTGTTTTCCCGGCTAGCTCGTGCGCGTGAGCGGGTAGAGGTTGCAGACGCTCACTTTTAGAAGTGGAACTACCGCCTATTTTATGCAAAGATAGAGCAAGCTGAATGCAATGAAACTTGTTTCAATTGCTGAGGCGTCGCCTATTTTATGCAAAGATAGTAGAATGTAACTGTTTATACCAAAGAAAATAGGAAGGTTTCTTAGAACGTCATCGGAATAAGGACCTTACGCGTTGAGCTTCTATGGACATCTTTAGCCAATAGCTTGTCTGATTTCTGCAACCAAGCGAGATGAAGTCTCTTGAATGGCGAACTCATCCTTTCCTTTTTCACCCATATCTATAGTGTCTCTTCGATAAGCCATTACACTGTCTCTCGTATGTTTGGCTGAAGCATGAATATTTGTGGCGCCTGTTTCCCGCAAGATGCGTGCTGCATTTTGCGGCGTAACACCACAGCCTGGCATAATCTCAATGCGTCGTCCGGAAAGGTCAACCAATTTTCGCAACATCGGAATGCCTTGCTCAGCCGTTGGAGATAAGCCGGATGTTAGGATACGATGGCAGCCCAAAGCTATCATGTCTTCTAAGGCTTTTTCGGGGTTGGCGCACATATCAAAAGCTCGATGGAAGGTGATACTAAGTCCTTCTGCCGCAGTAATAAGATGCCGCATGGTAGGCAAGTCGATTGTTCCGTCAGGATTCAATGCGCCTATAACAACTCCATCTATTCCTTCTTCCTTTAAGAGACGAATGTCAGTCTCCATAATAGCTACTTCATCAGGAGTATAGCAAAAGTCGCCACCTCTCGGGCGAATCAATACATGTTTCTTGAGTCCGCTTAATTGTGCAACCTGCTTAATTAGCCCCATTGAAGGCGTAAGTCCACCTTCAGCTAAGCCTACACATAATTCAATGCGATCAGCTCCTCCCTGTTGGGCCGCTAATGCACTATTATAACTGTTTGTACAGATTTCTAATTCCATTGTCTTTTTGTTTTTTCAACTGCGAATATACCAAGTTTTTGCTAAATTTGTCCGCGTTTAAAGCCCTATCTTATGAAAAAATATGTAAGCGAATTACGAATAACCGCCGTAGAAAAGCTTAAAGATGATTATGTGCTCTTAAAAGTAACTGATGAACAAATTCCTTTTTCGGATATGATGCCGGGACAATTTGTGAATATAAGAATAACAAACTCACCTGATACGTTCTTGCGCCGTCCTATTTCTATTAATTATGTAGATGAGTCGAAAAATGAAATGTGGCTATTGGTACATAGTGTGGGCGAAGGTACGCGACGTTTGGCTTGTTTGAAAGCCGGAGACCTTTTAGACTGCTTATTTCCTTTAGGCAATAATTTTTCGCAACCCTTAAAAAATGGTCGCTACTTACTAATTGGCGGCGGAGTAGGGACTGCACCGCTTTTATTCTTAGGAAAAAAACTAAAAGAGTTCGGTAGTGAGCCCGTGTTCTTGTTGGGAGGAAAGAGAAGAGGACCTTTTGCAATTGGATTTGTTCAGAAAAACTGGGAGATACTTATACGACGACAGAAGATGGGAGTTTGGGAACAAAAGGTTTTGTAACTGATCATAAGGTATTGGAAGATACGTTTGAGGGAATATATACTTGCGGTCCAAAACCGATGATGAAAGCAGTAGTAAAGGTTGCTAAGTCAAGAAATATAAACTGCGAGGTATCACTTGAAAACCTAATGGCTTGCGGACTTGGGGCCTGTCTTTGCTGTGTGGAAAAAGACGGTGAAAAGGAAATGTGTGCATCTGCACAGAAGGACCGGTGTTTAATGCAAATCAATTAACTTGGTAAATAATGGCTGATTTACGCGTAAAAATAGGAGAGCTCTCATTAAACACGCCTATAATGACGGCCTCCGGAACTTTTTGGATATGGACTTGAGTTTGCTGACTTCGTTGACTTTTACTCGCTTAGGGAGGTATATTTGTAAAAGGTACGACTGTTTTGCCAAGGCAAGGCAACGACTATCCGCGAATGGCAGAGACGGCGCAAGGAATGCTTAATTGCGTAGGTCTTCAAAAACAAGGGCGTCGATTATTTTTTTCTAAGGAAATCTACCCCAAGATTAAGGATTTGAAGACCAATTTCTTTGTGAATGTTTCAGGATCTTCTCCGGAAGATTATGCGGCTTTGTGCAGCACGCGTCAATGAATTGGAAGACATACCTGGAATAGAGCTAAATATATCTTGTCCGAACGTGAAGGATGGCGGGATGGCTTTTTGGCACTTCTGCAAAGTGTGCCGCAGCTGTCGTGAAAGAGGTACGCAGACATTATGATAAATTGCTCGTAGTAAAGCTTTCGCCAAACGTGACAGATATTGCTGAAATCGCAAGAGCTGTAGAGTCTGAGGGGGCAGATAGCTTGTCCTTGATTAATACATTGATGGGAATGGCGATAGATATTGAGACTCGTCGACCTAAATTGAGTATTGCAACAGGTGGACTTTCTGGGCCAGCTGTAAAACCCGTGGCACTGAGAATGGTTTGGCAAGTTGCACGAGTAGTGAAGATTCCAGTAATAGGGCTTGGAGGTATTATGACGGCTCAAGATGTCGTGGAGTTCTTAATGGCGGGAGCAACAGCAGTACAAATTGGGACGGCAAACTTTATAGATCCAGCCATCACAATGAAAATTGCAGCCAACTTGGAGGCTTGGATGGATAGCCATAATCTCAAACAAGTACAAGAGATTATTGGGTCGTTAGAAGTATGATGTTAGTTGCATTAATGAGGGCTTGATTCGGCTTTTAAAATTAGCTTCTTCCAATAAGATATCATTCTGCAGAAACGTTGCCCTCAAAACTTCTGTTTCCCGTTGGAAAGTTGTAATTTTGCACCAAATAAGGTTACATTAAGAAGGGGGGGTAGATACTCACTCTTGCGCATATTGAATATTGCGCAATCATAAATAAATGATAGGCTATGAACATATCGTATAATTGGCTTAAAGAATACGTTGATTTTGATCTTTCTGCAGAAGAAGTGGCCAAAGCACTCACATCTATAGGCCTAGAGGTTGATGACGTTGAAGAATTCCAAACAATAAAGGGCGGATTAAAAGGCATTGTAGTTGGAGAGGTCTTAACTTGTGAGCCTCATCCCAACTCAGATCATATGCATGTTTGCTCTGTAGATCTGGGGGAAGAAAACCCTGTACAAATAGTTTGTGGAGCTGCGAATATTGCTGCCGGACAAAAAGTGATGGTTGCAACAATCGGCACGACTCTTTACGATGGAGAAGATAGCTTTAAGATAAAGAAATCAAAGCTTCGCGGAGTTGAGAGTTTCGGTATGATTTGTGCGGAAGATGAAATAGGCGTTGGGACAGACCATAACGGAATTATAGTTCTTCCTGCTGAGGCACAAGTTGGAACTCAAGCTGCGAAATATTACGAATTAGAGTCTGACTATATTATAGGTGTAGATATTACGCCCAATCGTGCAGATGCGTGTTCTCACTATGGAGTTGCTAGAGATTTATATGCTTGGTTAGTTAGAAATGGTCATAAGACAGCTCTTCATCGACAAGATGTAGCAGCTTTCTCGGTAGATAACAAGGACCTTGATGTAGACATTCAAATAGATGCACCAGAAGGCTGCCCTCGCTATTGTGCGGTGACGCTGTCCGATTGTGAGGTGAAAGAAAGCCCTACGTGGTTGAAGAATCGATTATTATCTATTGGCGTTAGGCCAATTAATAATATAGTCGACATAACCAACTACGTAATGTTTGCTTATGGGCAGCCGCTTCATTGTTTTGATGCCGATATGGTCAAGGGTAATAAGGTTATCGTACGGACTTGCTTGGACGGTGAACCATTTGTTACTTTGGATGGAGAAGAGCATAAACTAGATGGTAAAGACTTAGCCATTTGCAATGCGGAAGAACCTATGTGCATTGCCGGAATTTTAGGAGGAAAAGGTTCTGGCACTTATGAGACGACAAAAGAATATCTTGTTTGAAAGCGCATACTTTAATCCAACTTGGATTCGTAAAAGTGCTCGACATCATGCGATTAGTACGGATGCTAGCTTCCGCTTTGAGCGCGGTGTAGACCCAGAAGGGCAAGTTTACGCGCTGAAGGTTGCAGCCATGTTGGCGAAAGAGTTGTCTGGAGGTAAGATTTCTATGGAGATTAAAGAAGTTAATCCCATCAAGCAACCTTCTCATTTCACAGTTAATTTGACCTACCAATATATACACGAGGTAATCGGAATAGAAATTCCTGTTGATGTTATCAAAGAGATTGTTACCTCTCTTGAAATGAAGATTGCGGAAGAGACAGAAAGTGGACTGCAACTTCTTGTTCCTTCTTATAGAGTAGATGTACAGCGTCCCTGCGATGTAGTCGAAGATATTTTACGTATTTACGGTTATAACAATGTTGGTCTGCCCAAGCAAATGAATACTTGCCTAACAATTCAGGGTGAAGAAGATCGCTCCTACAAATTGCAAAATTTGATTTCGGAGCAATTGGTTGGACAGGGCTTTAATGAAATTATGAATAACTCTTTGACGAAAGAGAGTTATTATACTGAATTAAATGCCTATAAAAAAGAGCATCTTGTTCACATAATGAATCCCTTAAGTGGAGATTTGAATGTGCTCAGGCAGACGCTGCTTTTTGGTGGAATGGAATCCATTACGCGTAATGTAAACCGTAAGACTTCCAATCTAAGGTTTTTTTGAAATAGGCAAATGCTATCGCGTTGATGCTAAATTGCAAAACGCAGAAGGCAAAGGTGAAGAGCAAACTGCTAAAACAGTAAACCGCTATTCGGAGTCATATCATTTTAGGCTTGTGGATTACTGGAAAACGTGTCGAAAAACAATTGGGCGCATCCAAATGAGAAGTCCAGCGTATTTGAATTAAAAGGCTACGTACAAGACATTTTAGTTCGATTAGGCCTTTCTTTTAAAGGGCTCAAGACGGAAGAATCAGATAATAACCTTTTCAGCAAAGGACTCGTCTTAAAAGACAGGAACGATAAAGTCCTATTAGAATTTGGTGTGGTAGCTCGCCGCATTAATGCCTTGTTCGACTTAGACCAAAGAAGTATATTTTGCCGATTTGCATTGGGATGAGTTGATGCGTAAGACGGCAAAAAATAAGGTGGAGTTTGTAGAAATAGCCAAATATCCATCCGTAAGTCGCGATTTGGCCTTATTGGTTGATAAAACCGTGAAATTTGCAGAGATTGAACGGATCGCATTTGAAGCAGAGAAGAAACTGCTTAAATCCGTCACGCTTTTTGATGTGTATGAAGGGAAGAATTTGGGGGCTGATAAGAAAAGCTATGCTGTCAACTTTACGCTCCAAGATGAGAATAAGACTTTGAATGATAAGCAAACGGAAGCTGTCATGAACAAGATTATTCAGCAACTTCAGAAGCAGTTAAACGCTACATTGAGATAAACAGATAACAAACAAACATCGAAATATAAAATTATGGGAAGAGCTTTTGAGTATAGAAAGGCCGCCAAATTAAAACGCTGGGGGCATATGGCGCGAGCTTTTACAAAGATCGGAAAACAAATAGCCATAGCTGTTAAAGCGGGAGGTCCGGAACCTGAAAACAACCCGACGCTTCGCGCCATCATAGCCAATGCGAAGCGCGAGAACATGCCCAAGGATAATATCGAGCGCGCAATAAAGAATGCGTCCGGTAAAGACCAAAGCGATTACAAACCAATGACCTATGAGGGCTATGGCCCATATGGCGTTGCTGTCTTTGTAGATACGTTGACGGATAACACTACACGTACCGTCGGCGACGTTCGCAGCGTCTTTAATAAGTTTGGTGGCAACCTCGGAACTATGGGTTCGCTCGCTTTCTTGTTCGACCACAAGTGCGTGTTTTCTTTCAAGAAGAAAGATGGCTTAGATATGGATGAACTCATCCTCGATCTGATCGATTATGGTGTAGAAGACGAATACGATATCGATGATGAAGAGGATAGTATTACGATTTATGGCGACCCCAAGAGTTTTGGTGAGATCCAGAAACATTTAGAAGAAAACGATTTTGAGGTTGTAGGTGCTGAGTTCACTTACATTCCCAACGATCTTAAGGACGTAACGCCCGAACAACGTGAATCCATCGATAAAATGGTGGAGAAATTAGAAGAGTTTGACGATGTGCAAACCGTCTACACGAACATGAAACCGGAAGAAGCTTCTTAATTAAGGAGCTTCTTCTTTATTATTGTTAGCGAAGTCTCATATCTTACTGCGCGTAATCCTTAGGCATAAGTGTCGTTTGGAAAACGATATTGCCAGTCTTTTTTGAGCGATATTTATAGGCGAAGATAATCTCCTTTTCTATACAATATTTCCATTTAGGATCGTCTTGTAATTCTTTCAGAAGCGCTTGTTGTAAGGTCGATTGCTGCTTTTGCATGATCTCCTGTGCTTGTGGCGTATCTAAGCTCCCACTTAGCGTAAACCATCGTGTGAAAGTGCGTGTAGAAATGTCGTAAGTCGTGCTGTCCAACACGGTTTCCTCTTGCACTTGTTGCGGACAATGTTGTGCTGAATACTCTTTTGCTTCACGTTGTAAACGTTTATCGAAGTTTTCTTGACAGCTTACAAAGGCCAATAATAGTAATAAGGGGCATAACTTTATCATAATGGGCGAAGATAGTGATAAATTTCTGCGCAATGAACCATTCCTCACATAAATAAACTTTATCTTTACCCGCTATGCGAATCCTCCTGATCGGCGATTATAGTAATGTGCACGCAACTCTTCTAAAAGGTCTGCGCGAGCTTGGGCATGACGTAGTCCTTGCTTCTGATGGCGATGGCTGGAAGAACTATCCGCGCGATGTCGACTTGAAGCGCCCATCTTTAGGAAAGTTTTCCTCCCTTCTTTATTACGGAAAATTGTGGCGTACGTTTCGCAAATTTCGCAACTACGATGTCGTTCAAATTATCAACCCCGTCTTTTTGCCCTTGAAAGCTGAGCGCATTTATCCCTTTTATCGCTATTTGCGGCGCCATAATAAGAAGGTCTTCATGGGGGCTTTTGGTATGGACCATTATTATGTGAAAAACCGGATTAGATGGCCATACTTTTCGGTATAGTGACTTCAATTTTGGTCCACAATTGCGCCAAAATCCGGATAATACGGCTTGGGTTCGGGATTGGTTGGTCGGCGAAAAAGGCCGATTAAACCAATATGTAGCAGCTGATTGCGATGGAATTATTGCTGGTTTATACGAATATTACGTGTCTTATGTGGCAACTTATGCCGACAAACTAAAATTTATCCCTTTCCCCATTCAGCTTTCTGAAAAAGAAAACTATCGATGTCCACGATAAAGTGCGCTTTTTCATCGGCATACAGAAAGAGCGTTCAGCCTATAAAGGCACGGATATAATGCTTGAAGCCTTGTCGCGTTTGGCTAATGACTATCCGGAACTTGTTGAAGTCGTAAAAGTAGAATCCGTGCCCTTTAAGCAGTACGTGAAGCTCTTAAGTGGCAGCGATGTCTTGCTGGATCAGCTTTATAGTTATACGCCCGCGATGAACGCCTTGGCGGCTATGGCGCAAGGAATTGCGATCGTTGGAGGAGGAGAGCCCGAAAACTATGAAATATTAGGCGACAAAGACCTCTTTCCAATTGTAAACGTACTGCCCAACGAGGCTGATGTTTATGAGAAGTTAAAAGCTTTGATACAAGATAAGTCATCTTTGATACAGCGCAGAAAGGATAGCTACACCTATATAGAGCGTTACCATGATTATCGCAAAGTAGCAGCAGCTTATTTGGACTTCTGGAGTCGGTGAGAACAGAAATTTGCAAGCAGCTGTTTTGATCGAGTTTTGCTATGACACTCAAATGCGCCGCCTTTCTTTGTTAAATGCCAAAGACCGGTCGTACGCATTTGACGCATCTCCCATAAGTTGTTTGGTAAATTGATTTATGCTTAAGCAAGCATCAGTAAAAGCTTACTATTGAACCCCTAATTTTTCCGACGCTTAGTCTGGTTTTTGCAGACGAACTCCTTTTTTTCGCATTGTACTATCGTGAGCGTACAGCTCTTTTTCTCACGATGATACAAACGTACGCTCGTGATGGTACGACTTTGTTATCGCGATAAAAAGAGGAAAAGATGAGGAGTCCTTACGCGAAAATTGGCTATCCGTCGTTAAAAATCAGACGAATAGCTAGATGCTTTTGGGCTTTCGCACCGGTTGCCTAAAGCCGCCTGCTAATCTTTTTGCTTTAAGAAACTAAGATCTGGGGCTTGATACAAGTCAGACTTGATCACCTTTCCGTCAGGTCTGCGCACAGGCTTTCCTGCCACATCGAGTTTGCTCATATTGCTTTGATGTACAGCATCAAAAAAATTTGTTCAAATTTATCCTGTAGACCATAGTGCTATGACCGTGCCCAAAGCTGTGTAGATAATATCGGCTAACTCTTTGGCCACAGCTTGCAGGCGTTCATCGTCAGATAGGCCTTCTCGCTCATATTCCTCTGAGTATTCGCTTACTTCCTCTTGCATGATATGCTTGCGTAGGAGGTAGGCATCGTGGGGTAGGGTTGATCGTGGGCGTAGTGTTGCTGTAGACGTCAAATTTTTGGTGAAATTCTAAGACTTCTTGGAGTTGCTTCTGCATGATTGTTAGAGATATCGTGCCTTTAGAGGTTGTTCGTTTGGGTGAATTGTGAGGAGGATTGAGCGCAAGGGGTATTCTCTTTGGTATTTTGAGAAATAAATGCAAACGTGGTAAATAAAGAAAGGCGACACGAGAAACTGCTTGTCGTCTCGTGTCGCCTCTCTGATGTGTTGCTTTTCATTGCGAATCGTCGCTGTTGATAAAAGCTGTTACTTTGAGCCTTGCTAATTCCCTTATTTATGGACGCAGTTGCCAGCCTGCAGCTTTTGGCAATTAGACGGGGAATTTCTGTGTTGTCAATTTGCCCTTGGAAAGCCTCAGCCCCTACGCCGATAGCATAAGCGCCTACAAAGCCATTGGAATGGCCACCGCTTTGCCAGCCAATTAGTGAAACCTCATCCATCGTCAGTCCGGCTGCATAGGTAATGGGGTCTTTCTTGCTATACATGTCCTCTTTGCCGGCAGCAATACCGGTCATCGAGGGTCGTCGTATGCTTTCTTGAGACGCGCAGTTTGTTGCTCCGTTAATTCTATTTTTATCCCAAAAAGCCGAAGTTAGTTTTGCAAATCTGCTTTTGACAATGTCCCAAGTGAAATTTTCTTTCAATGATTCGTGTAGTGCTTTCAAGTGGCGTGTGTATTCGGCCAAACTTGTTTTCTGATAGGCTAAGCGATCGAGGTGCAATTCGTAAGGTCCGCGGCCAAGAGAAAGTCCGCCTGTTTCGTGATCGGCAGAAATGACAATCAGCGTGGAGTCGGGGTGTTGCTTATAAAATTCGTAAGCAATTTGTACGCATTTATCCATATCGATTAACTCGTTGACGTAAGACGCCGCGTCGTTGCCGTGGCAGGCCCAGTCAATCATACCGCCCTCAACCATAAAGAAGAAACCATCTTTTTTTCTGCTTCGTGAGAAAGCTAATGCCGGCTTGGGTGATCTGCTCTAAAGAAAGATTGCCCGGCTTGCGGTCGAGTTTGTAAGGAATAGAATAACGAAAGGCTTTACTATCGGTTTCCGGTTGGAATAAAATCATCTTCTTTGCCTTGGCGGCTTTCTGCGTAAAGTCAGCATAGCCCCGAGCGATCGTGTAGCCGTTATTCTTTGCTTGTTGATATAGATCCGGTTCTGAATTTTTTTCTTCTCTTTGTTTGCCGGCGAATGGAAGTCAGAGCCGCCGAAAAAAGTCAAAGTTGGACGTTGTCAGTTGCTTGCCTATTTCATAATACATTTTTTTCGATGCTCGGCGTGGGCATAAAAAACGGCCGGTGTGGCGTGGTCTACTGTCACCGAGGTAGAGATGCCTACGGCGGCGCCACCGCGTTGAGCAGCTTCCGCAACGCTGTAAATCGGCGTCTGGAGGTCTTTTAACACACTAATAGCGCCGTTTTTCGTTTTATGACCGGTTGCTAAAAGCTGTGCCGCCGGCTGCAGAGTCGGTTACACCGTTGGTGGCGGAGTATGTCGTGACGAATGCGGCAAAAAGGAAATTGTGTAAAGCACAAAGACTTAATGCCTATACGGCCTTCTAGAGCTGCCAAGTAAGTTTCTGCGCCATTGACTTGATTAACGCCCATTCCATCGCCAATGAAGTAAAAAGACATACTTGGCTTTTTGGCTGCGCAAAAGCTGCACAAGTCAGCGTGAGGGAAAGAATTAGTAAGTAAAACTTTTTCATATTATTGAATCGTGATATCCTCAATGCGATATGCTTTCTCTACGTTACTAAGTTTTTGCAGAGAAGTAATAATACGCTTAAGGTCTTGTGTGTCGTTGACTAAAAATTCTAACTTGCCTTCAAAAATTCCATCGTTTGTATCAAGCGTAATTCGCTTTAAAACATAGCTTTTCTCACTGCTTAGCGTATCGGCTATCGTGTGTAATACGCCTTGGCTGTCTACGCCACGTATATAAACAGCTGCGGGAAATTGTTGGGCTTTTATGTGTGTCCCATTTTGTTGCAACAATATTATTGCCGAAGCGTGTTTTTGAGCTTTGTGGCTACGGGACAGTTGCGTAAATGTATTTCTAATGTCTTTTGTGGTGTGATATAACCCTAGGACATCATCGCCCTGAATAGGATGGCAACAAGTTGCCATTGTACTCTTAGAAAAGGATTTCATCGGTGATGGTCAGGATCTTTTTGTGGTTTAGTCCTTCTAAGAAGTCGCTCTCTCTAAGGATTTGGGGTTCAGGCGCTTTTTTGTTCATAAAAGGTACATATCTGCGCCAACCGGATGTGCTGGTCTTACCTAATAGCGTGTTGAGATCGCTTTCGCTCAAGGAAAGTTTTTTTCATTTCCTATAGCATAGAGGAACTCGTCCTTGTTCATGTAGCTGCGACTACTAGTCAGCTTATCAAGATTACTTGCAGAAAGTTCTAAGCCGGCCTTCTTTAAGAATGCTTTTAGCTTCGATTCGCCCTTTTTGATGACTTCTCTCTTTTCGTGTCTGAGTATTGCTTGAATTTTTTTCCTCTCGCTTTTGGCCGTCGTGGCAAAGTTTAGCCATTCGGCTTGTGCGTGCTGCGTGTTGGAAGTTAGGATTTCAACCTGATCACCGCTTTTCAAGCGGTAGCTGAGTGGGACAAGCTTATGATTAACTTTGGCACCGAAGCAGTGAGCTCCTAAGAAGGTATGGATTGAAAAGGCGAAGTCGAGAACCGTGGCATTGTTGGGCATCGTTTTAATTTCACCTTTTGGCGTGAATACCAAGATTTCTTTTGGAAAATAGGTTTAGTTTGATTGTATCTAAAAGGTCTAATGTGTCCGGCTGAGGATCGTCTAAGATCTCTTTGATAGAATCAAGCCATTTATCCAACTCGCTTTCGTCGTGTTCTGCTTCTTTGTCTTTATATTTCCAATGGGCTGCAAATCCTTGTTCAGCGATGTCGTCCATACGATCAGAGCGGATTTGTACTTCTATCCACTTTCCATCATTGCTCATAAATGTATTGTGCAGAGCTTGATAGCCATTAGCCTTGGGCGTGCTCAACCAATCGCGAAAGCGGGTGGGGTGTGGCTTGTAAATCTGAGTTAAGGCGCCATATATGCTAAAGCATTCATCAATTTCTTTCGAGCGATCTAAAGGGGTGTAGATAATACGAATAGCTAAAAATATCGTAGATTTCTTTGAATACGACATGCCTGTTTTGCATCTTGCACCAAATGGAATATGGAGACTTGATACGTTGCAGAATAGCGTACTTGAAACCCATTTTGTCCAAAGTAGCACGAATCGGACCAACGAAGCTATCAAAAATTGTTCGTCGCTCTTCTTGTGTGTTGGCAAGGAGTTGGGTTATTTTTTCATATTCTTCGGGCAGCTCGTAGCGGAAACTGAGATCTTCAAGTTCAGTTTTAATTTTATTCAGCCCTAAACGATCGGCCAAGGGGGCATATATATATAATGTCTCTCCTGCAATTTTATATTGCCGACTTTTGGCCATAGAAGCCAAAGTCCGCATGTTGTGGAGGCGGTCTGATATCTTAATGAGTATGACGCGAATATCGTCACTCATTGTTAGTAGCAACTTTTTGAAGGTTTCGGCTTGTAGGGAGTCGCGGTCTCCAAATACGCCACGATTGATTTTCGTGAGTCCTTCAACAATGTCTGCAACTTTCGGCCCAAATAGATTGGCTATGTCTTCGTTCGTGTAGTCGGTATCTTCTTCTACGTCGTGCAGAAGAGCCGCGCAAATAGAGGTTGAGCCTAACCCGATCTCTTCACAAGCAATTTGAGCTACAGCAATGGGAGTGGAGAATGTAAGGCTCCCCTGAAAGCCTACGTACGCCTTTGTGAGCTTGTTTGGCAAAGTTGAACGCTTTAGTTATGATTTCCACTTTCTTTCTGTGGCTCGTAGCTAAATAGGTGTCCAACAAATGCTGGAAGGCGGCTTGTATAAGTTCCTCGTCTTTTTGCTCTTGAGGCGTTAATGTGAGATGTCGATCTTCCATAATTTATTCTCCTTTGAAATGAGGGTTGACTACTTTATTAACGACGCTTCTTTCCCTTCTTGCTATTCTTATTGTTGTGCTTTGAAGGTTTTGACTCATTTTTTCTAGAGGATTTCTTCTTAGAGTCTTTGGCATGTTTCTTTGAAGAAGATTTCTTTTTATCTCTTTTGGAGTTTGAGTCTTTATGTCTTGTTTTTTCTTTTAGTCGTTCTTTTTACTGAGGTGTCTGCCATTGCTCTTGCTCTTGCTATACCTTGTAAAGGTGCTACTGTATTGCTGTCTCTCAACAGGAATTTCTGTTTCGTCAACAGCTACTTCATAGCGTTTCTTTTGATACAGCTCTGTCTTATAGTTGTATATGGAGTCGCCTAAATCTAAGAAATAGTTTAATTCTTTTTGAGGAAGACATAATGAACTTGGCTTTGAATAGCCTGGAATGATGTCTGTTTTTGTATTGCGGATTTAATGTGCGGATAAGATCAGCATCTATATTACATAGTTCTACAACCTGCTGTATGTTTAAATCCTTTGTGATCATTACCGTATCCGTTACAATGGGATACTTTGTCTTCATTGGGCAAATATTATGGTCGCAGTAGTAATTCATAATGTAGTTAGCCGCAATAAAAGCCGGCACATAGCCGCGTGTCTCTTTAGGAAGATAGGGGTATATTTTTCCAATAGTCGCGCTCTCCTTTACTGCGATGAATTGCTTTGTTTATTTGACTGGGGCCACAGTTGTAGGCTGCAATTACTAAATTCCAATCTTTGTAGATCTTGTAAAGGTCTCTCAAATATCTTGCCGCTGCCCAAGTTGATTTGTATGGATCACAACGCTCGTCAATCAAACTATTTACTTCCAAATCATAGCGTTTAGCTGTAGGAAGCATAAATTGCCATAAGCCGGTTGCACCAACACGACTTTTTGCCGTAGGGTTGAGAGCAGACTCTATGATAGGAAGATATTTTTAGTTCTAATGGGAGGTTATAATGATCTAATGCTTCTTCAAAGAGAGGCATATAAAAATTGCCGGCCCCCAACATAATTGAAACGGAACGTCTCAATCTGTTACTATATTGGTCGATAAACTTTTGCACAACCTGATTGTAGGGCATTTCCATTACGGTCAAGAGGCGTCTCAATCGATCTTGATAAACGTCGGCAGTGTATGTGGGGTTAAAATTCGGATTTTCGCACGTTGTGTCCGGATATAAGTAATTCTTATTTTTGCCATTGGCGCAATAAGGAGTCTTCCGCAAAAGTCATACCTGCAGGAAGATCAAACTCCTCATCTGAATTTGTGATAGAGTCGTGGACCGTTATTATATCTTGTGCCGATGTTTGAGTGCAAAAAAGTAGGTTCCCTACAATACAAGCTGTGATGGAGAGAGTCTTTATATTCATATTGATGATGGTGATTCTTAAAAAGACAAACTACAACCTACTCCAAATGCAGATTGTGTTCGAAAGTTTTGCGTGTTACTGATAATAGCGGGAGCTATGCGCAAGCTCAAGTCTTTAGATATGTCAAAGACGGAGAGTTGAGCGTCAACATAAGCATCCACGACTGAAAGAAGATATACGCCGATAAAGCTGAATATGCTCAGGTCTCTATACCGACGATAGAAGTCTTTCTTATTTTTTTGAAAAATCTTCTTAAATTGATCTTCCTTCCCTGTTATATCATAGTTGGGAGGAAGCAAATCTAAGTAGCTTTTTCGTGTTAGGATCATTATCCATTATATCAAGATAGGCCTGCGAATAGTCTTTGTACATTTGCTGATTCCAAAGAAACGCATAAGTGCAGCCCAACAGGCCTCCATATAAGATGGGCAATTTCCAATATTTTTTTGTTGTAAATTTGTCCGGCACCCTGGGCAAACCAAAAGCAAGCCAAAGTGCGCGCTGAGGATTAGGGGTGAATTTCTTCTTCTTTAAGTCTTTGATGTACTTTTTTGATCTTGTACGCCGATAGAGTCTTCAAGTTCCTTAAGTAGCGAATCTTTCAAAAACATTTTTTTGCTCATGTGATAGATGAGAAGCTACAATCGCTTTTTTTCCTGTGTTGTTGGTATCGTATCAGTTGTTTGGGCTCTGAGTGAAAAACAATTTACACAAAGCACAAAAGTTACGACAACAAACAGCCAAGAATTATACTTCACGATTATCTCATTTTATCAAAGAGCGCAATGATATGTTCCAATTCACGCTCATTCGTAAACGGAATAGTAATCTTACCTTTTTCCTTCCCTGTGAGCAAGTCATTTGCACTTTTTGTTTGGAAGAATTTAGAGACTTTCCTTCAATTCATTATATTCCGGTGATAAGCCGGCCTTTCTATTTCTTATGGTGTGTCGTCCACTATTTACGGTTTCGCCATTATTTATCTTTTTGACGATTTCCTCAACTTGTCGTACAGAATAGCCTTGCTCATTGATCTCTTTAAAGAGTTTGAGTTGTAGCGATGGCTCCGGAAGTCCTAAGATGGCTCTCGCGTGTCCCTGACTTAATGTCTTGTTCTGGAGCGCCATTTGCACCGTCGCCGGCAACTTTAATAGGCGTAACGAGTTAGCTACAGTTGCTCTGTTCTTACCAACTTTTTGCGCTCAGTTCTTCTTGCGTCCAGCTATATTGTTCTATGAATTTCTGGTAAGCCAACGCCACTTCAATGGCATTCAGGTCTTCGCGCTGAATATTCTCGACGAGCGCCATTTGCATCATATTCTCGTCGTTGGCTGTGCGAATATATGCAGGAATAGTCTTAAGACCTGCAAGTTTTGAGGCCCTCCATCGGCGCTCTCCGGCTATGATTTGGTAGCTTCCATCCTCCATTTGGCGTAACGTGATGGGCTGCACGATGCCGATGTGCTTTATGCTTTCTGCAAAGCTCTGTCAGTGCAGCTGTATCAAACTCGTGTCGAGGTTGGTCGGGGTTCAGGGTTGATTTGGTCTACGGCAACTTCATTGATAGATGAAGATCCACTGGTGTGAATTTCTTCATCTCTATCAATCAATGCATCTAAACCACGCCCGAGTGCTGGATATTTTTTATGAACAGCCATAATGTCTATTGTTTGGGAGTCGTTTCTCGCTGAATAATCTCTTTAGCTAAAGCCATATGATTCTTTGACCCCGTTGAGTCTGCATCATAGAGTATTGCCGGCAAACCATGACTTGGCGCCTCTGACAATTTTACGTTGCGCTGAATCACAGTTTTGAAGACGAGCTCTTGGAAGTGGCGTTTCACCTCATCATAGATTTGGTTGGCGAGTCTTAGGCGGCTGTCGTACATTGTCAGTAAAAAGCCTTCGATTTCCAATGCCGGATTCAGCTTCTTCTTGATGATCTTAATCGTATTCAAAAGTTTGCTTATTCCCTCCAAAGCAAAGTATTCACACTGCACGGGTATGATTACAGAGTCAGCAGCTGTAAGGCTATTCACCGTGATTAAACCTAATGAGGGCGAGCAATCAATCAAAATATAATCATATCCATCCCGAATCGGAGTGAGTAACTCCTTCAAGATAAACTCTCTTTTCTTCAAGTTGAGCATCTCAACTTCTGCACCGACCAAGTTAATATGAGAGGGCACAACGTCAAAAGCCTTCGATGTCTGTAGTATAGATGGCCTCCTTAATGTTTCCCTGATTGATGATACATTCGTAGAGCGTAGAGTCCACTTCGTTTAGATCTACGCCTAAGCCTGAAGAGGCATTGGCCTGTGGGTCTGCATCTACCAGAAGCACTTTCTTTTTCTAACGTGGCCAATGAAGCGGCCAAGTTCATCGAGGTGGTCGTTTTTCCCGACGCCACCTTTTTGGTTTGCTAATGCAATTATTTTACCCATTTACGGATTCGTCTTAGTTAAGAACGCCAAATGTCGTATCGACGCCTTTTTTATAGATGGCAAAGGTAGCAAAAAAATATGGCTATTTAGAAAGCAGTCTCCCTTTTTTCGTAATTTTGCCGACCTACGAAAGTAAGGGAATCGCACGATTTTCTACCTCTAACAACAAAGAAGATAAATAGATTATGATGAAGAGACAGAGACCCTATATATTGATCTCTAACGATGATGGCTTTTTTGCAAAAGGCATAAATTTCCTTATTGACACACTAAAAGATGAAGCTGATATAATTGTTGTGGCGCCTGATAGCGCCCGCTCCGGCTATGCGTTGGCTATAACTTCGATGCTTCCTGTTCAAGCAGAAATGCTCAAAGAAGAAGAGCATTTGAAGGTCTATGCTTGCACCGGGACGCCGGGCGACTGCATAAAGTTGGCTTTAAATCGTTTAGTGGAGCGAAAGCCTGATTTGGTTATTTCCGGTATCAATCATGGCGACAATTCGAGTGTGAATAGTCATTATTCAGGTACGATGGGCGCAGCTTGCGAGGGGGCTTTGCAAGGGATTCCGGCGCTTGCTTTTTCGCTGTGTGACCATAGAGATGATGCAAACTTTCAGCCGTTAAAGACGTATATCTTGGATTTTTTTATCGGAAGGCGCTGGTTTGGAGATTCCCGCCCTTTACGTGCTTAAATATCAATTTCCCCAAGGTCGACAAGTTTGCCGGAGTTCGTATTTGCCGTATGGCGCGTAGTCGCTGGATTAACGAAATTGAAGACTGCGAACGCAACGGCTATTCCGCGAAGTATTATTGGCTGTCAGGAAGTCGGCAGAGTCTGGAGCCGGAGGCGGAAGATACGGATATTTGGGCCTTGTCGCACGATTATGTTGCTGTGACGCCGACTACTTTGGACAATACAGCCTACGATCTTGTCAAGCAGTTGCGTCAGGACTACTAAGTTCCTTTCTTTGAAATCCCTTTTGTGATATGAAATACTTTTTGATTGCCGGAGAAGCCAGTGGCGATTTGCATGCGGCTGATGTGATGCGGGCCTTGCAGCGTAAGGATCCGGATGCTGAATTTCGGTTTATCGGAGGGGATTTAATGTGCGCGGTAGGCGGGCAACTGCTTTACCATTATCGCCGTTTGGCTTATATGGGCATCATAGCTGTTGCGCTGCATCTGCCTGCTATCTTGAAAGGGTTGCGGAGGTGCAAAAAGGAGATAAAGGATTGGCGCCCCGACTGTGTGATCTTGATTGACTATCCGGGTTTCAATATGAAAATGGCCAAGTATGTACATAGGCAAAACATTTGTCCTGTCTACTACTATATCGCGCCTAAAATCTGGGCGTGGAAGGAGTATCGCATTAAAAGCATAAGGCGCTACGTTGATCGTCTGTTTTCGATTTTACCTTTTGAGGTCGAATTTTTTTGAGCAGAAGCATCATTACCCGATCAGCTATGTGGGCAATCCGTCTGTTGAAGAGGTGGTTCGCTTCAAATCATCCTATAAAATAACTTTTGCAGACTTTTCCGAGCAGCACGGGTTAGAGAAAAATCGCAAGATTATCGCCTTGTTGGCAGGTAGTAGGGCTTCTGAAATAGAGCGCAACTTGATAAAGATGATTCGAGCTGCTCATCCCTTATTGCAAAAGACTTATCAATTAGTGATAGCGTGCGCTCCCGCCGTAAATCCGGCCTTTTATGAGAAAGTCTTGGCCCGGTTGACAGCCAATGAACGTGCACACTTGCATCTGGTGCATAATGAAACTTACCCCTTACTTTCGCATGCTACGGCGGCACTCGTTACGAGCGGGACGGCAACGCTTGAAACGGCACTCTTCAATGTGCCCCAAGTCGTCTGCTATCATACGGCTGCCGGCAAGTTGGTTTTCTTTTTATGAGGCGGCTTGTCCTGAAAGTAAAGTATATCAGCTTAGTGAATCTCATCTGCGATCAAGAAGTGGTCAACGAGTTAGTGGCCGATGAAATGACGGTCTCTAATGTGCACCAAGCTTTAGCCGATATCCTTCCGGAAGGGTGTAAGCATGAGGCTGTTTTTATCCGGTTATGAAACTATGCGACAGCGGTTAGGCGGACTTGGTGCTCCTCAGTGCGTGGCAGAGGAAGTCTATGAGTGCTTGCAACCGGAAAAATAAGAAGCAAGCATAAGCATAAAGGCCTTAATGGCTGGTTTTGATCGTTTTTATATGCCATTTTCTGAGGAGAAAAAAATGGAATTTGATACCCCCGCTCTCGTTTTTGAAATACCATCGTGAGAGTAGATGTGCTCTCACGATGATACAAATGTACCCTCACGATGGTACAACCCTTTTTCTCGTGATAGCAATAATTTGTGCTTTGAACTTGCAACTTTTTAATTCGCTGCTTGATCGTTTGCAGAGTAGTTCTTGTTGTGGTTTTATTTTGTGATGTGTTCCTGCCGAAAAAGGCATCAGGAAAAAAATAGTGTTCTTTGGTCTTGCAGGATAATTTGATTCGATCGTTCGCAAGGTTTGTTTCAGTGTGTAGTTCTGTATGGCGTTCTTTCAAAAATAGGAGTTGAAAGGATTTCTTTAATTGTTTATAGTAAAAATATCTGTAAATCAAGTATATAAAAATTGTTTTTGTCTTGTATTCTGGCTTGTTTTTACCTTTAAAAAAAGTCCGCCTAATCTTAGGACGGACATTAAATCGGAGCATTTGCGTTGCTGGGTTGATAGAATGTTTCAATACGTATCTGCGTCTTGCAGGAAGGGGAATTTTTGTCGGAAGGAGGTAAGAGATTGCAGGTCTATCTCGACCGATTTTTGCACAGATTTTATCTTTCAAATCGGTCATCAATGCTCCGGAAAAAGAATAGGCTACGCTGCCGCCGGTGTAGTGTAAGTGTGGATCATCGCCCGTTCGGTTAGCCCCTAATACGTAGCATTGGTTTTCTATGGCTCGAGCTTTTTAGTAAAGTTGTCCAAGCATCTTGGCGAGAGGATGGCCAGCTGGCTGCATAAAGAGCTATATCGTAATCGTTGCGGTTACGAGAAAAAGCCGGGAAATCTTAAGTCGTAGCAGGTTTGTAGTAGTATTCTGAACCCCTTCCAATTGACGATTGTACGCCTTTCGCCCGCTGTAAAGAGTTGCTTCTCATGACCAAATAAATGGCGCTTGTCGTAATGGGCAAAGCTTCCGTCTGGTTTATAAAAGTAGAAGCGATTGAGGTATTGATCATTTTCTTTGACTACAAGCGTTCCGGCGATAGCGCAACCATAGCGCTGCGCTGCATCCCTGCATCCACTCTTGTGCTTGCTGGTCATAAATAGGCTCTGCTACGGAGAAGCCTGACGCCCACATTTCCGGAAGAAGAATAAGATCAGACTTTATGGCGCCTGTTTTTACGATGAAGTTTTCTATAAAGGAAATGTTGCTTTGCGCATCTTTCCAAATAGGGGAGGTTTGCAGGATAAAGGCTTTCATTGTGAGAAAAAACGAGGTGGCGTCTTATGCTTCGTCTGTTGATGTTTGTCGTTTCCAGTCGAGATAGAGAATGATCAGATTGTGCAAGCCATAGGCTTTCATCTTGTTATGGTATATGACGTCAATGCATAGGTCTAAGAGGTCTTTAGCATCTTCGGTAGAGCGCGCGATCAAGGCTCTGACGTTCAATTTTAGCTTGTCTAAGACGGCTTCGTTGACGTAGCCATGACTATCTACTAAATCTCTGAACAAAGCATAGCGATCGATCGTTTCAAGGTTCTTCGCCGTAATTTGCAGGTTGTGTGAACCTTTTTTCGTTTAACTGTATGGTGTACATAGGAATGGGTTGTTTTATCGTTTGTTTACCTTGTTATCAAGCTTAAGATTGCTGCTCATCGCATAATAGGCAAAGATAGACGTTTCTTGGCTATCTTTCGTGAAAATAATAATGAATTTCCCATAAAGCGCACAAGGACTCCTGCGCGCTTTATGGGAAATACGTAGAGCTATGTTATTCCCAGCCTAAAGCGGAAGCACTCTAAGACGGCTGCCTCGCTACCATTAAGCGAGCTAACAAGTAGTTTTTGCTTTTGCCTTTATATGAGGCCAAAGAGTTGGCGTCATAAGCTGCTTGAATTGGATCGAGAATCCAGTGGCCGGCTTTGACCAATCCTCCGAAGAAGACAAATGCTTCCAGGAGCGCTGAACAAGGCGAAGTTGGCGCAAGCTTCACCAAGGACTGTGCCGGTAAAGTCGAAGATGTCCCTAGCTATCTCCTCGCCGGCTTCTGCTGCTTGGAAGACATCGAAAAGAGGTGATCTTGTCGGGATCTATATCGCGTAACATGCTCGGTTCGTTGCTCTTTTCGAGCATTAGGCGAGCTGTACGCGCAACGCCGGTAGCTGAACAATAAGTCTCAAGACAACCATTGCGGCCACAACCACATTGGCGTGCTTCCTGACCGCGAACGATGGTGCTGTGGCCTAATTCTCCGGCAAAAACCATCACTGCCATAAACCAACTTTCCGTCTACTACGATGCCACTACCGACACCTGTGCCCAGCGTGATCATTGTGAAGTTTTTTTCATTCCTCGAGCTACGCCGTAAGTCATCTCGCCCATTGCAGCCGCATTGGCATCATTGGTTACGCGTACAGGAATATCAAGTGCGTCTTCAAACAGTGCGGTAATCGGAACGATATCTTTCCAAAGTAAATTAGCTGCATTCTCGATGCAACCTGAGTAGAAGTTTCCATTAGGCGCACCAATACCCATTCCTTTTTATGTTTTTCCTTGCCTCCAATGAGATCAAAAAGCAGGCTGTAAGGCCTCAACGGCAGCATTTACATAGTCGTGGACATCGGGGTAAGCCTTAGTCTTAATAACGGTTTGTGCTTTGATGGTTCCTCTTTGGTCCACAACACCAAATACGGAGTTGGTTCCGCCCATATCTAAACCAATCACATACGGTTGTATTTCGTTTTCTTCTGCCATAGTTGTTGAAGTTTAAATTTGTAAGTCTATGATGAAGGCAAAAAAATAATCATTTTCTGCAAATACTTCCATCAAAAAGACAACTTTTTTTATTCTTTTTCTGTTTCCTTCTTTCGATATTCGCTATTGGTTTTTTTATTGAATGCTTGATATGTTTTTGCAAGTGCCTTCTCTTGTTGAGGACTTAAGACTATAAAAATATCGCAGTCCTAACCTTAAGTTGGACTGCGATATTTTTTTGTGTAAGATGGCTCGAGGCCTTAGCTTATTCTTCTTCAGGCATAATGAGTTTGTAGCCTTTGCCGTGGATGTTGATGATTTCTACATTTTCATCGTCTTTGAGATGTTTGCGGAGCTTCGTGATGTATACGTCCATTGAGCGCGCATTGAAGTAGTTGTCGTCAATCCAAATGGTCTTCAAAGCATAGTCGCGCTGAAGGATTTCGTTGGCGTGCGTGCAAAAGTAAGGTGAGGAGTTCGCTCTCTTTCGTGGTCAGTTTACGCTGCTCATCGCCGCGAGAAAGTAGCTGCTTTTGCGTGTCGTAAGTGAAAGTACCAATCTTGTAGAAAGTCTTCTCGCGATTGCGCTTGCCCTTTACGCGGCGCAAGATAGCTTCGATGCGGAGCGTAAGTTCTTCCATGGAGAAGGGCTTTGTCAGGTAATCGTCTGCACCTATTTTGAAGCCTTCTTGTACATCTTCCTTCATGGTCTTAGCCGTTAAGAAGATGATAGGAATTTCTTCGTTGCTTTGACGTATTTCTTTTCCTAACGTGAAGCCATCTTTTCTTGGCATCATAACATCAAGGACACAAATATCAAATTTTCCGCTGATGAATGCTTTGTAGCCAGCATCTCCATCCGGACATAATTCGGTTTCGTATCCCTTTGCTTGTAGGTATTCGCGAAGGAGCATTCCTAAATTTTCGTCGTCTTCACAAAAGTAAGATTCTTAACTTTTCATCCATAACTCTTATTGTTTTATGATGGGTAATGTAATTATAAATTTCGTGCCTACACCAAGCTCACTATCGGCTTGGATTGTTCCTTTATGGTGCCCGACAACATTCTTTACATAGGCTAACCCTAAACCGAAGCCTTTTACGTCGTGGCGGTTGCCTGTGTGGGCTCTATAAAATCGCACAAAGATCTTTTTTAAATCATCGTGCTTAATACCGATACCATTGTCTTGTATGGTGATAATGATTTTTTCTCCTTGATTTTTCGATGTGATGTTTAGATGAAGCGCTCGTTCTTGTGATTTATACTTTACAGCGTTATCCAACAGATTGAATACAACATTGGTTAGGTGCATTATGTCGCCATAGACCGTCGTTTGCTTTGCTGCTAGATTGGTCGTGAGCGTTCCGCCAGAGCTTTCTACTTTAAGACGGAATGTATTTACGACATCGCAGATCATTTTATGGGTATCTATCTCTTTCAGCTTAAAAAGAACCTCCTTTTTATCAAACAATGACATCTGCAAGACTTTTTCCACTTGAAAGCGTAAGCGCCTTGTCTCATCATTGATCACACGAGTCAGTTGATTAAGCATTGCCTCACTCTTGTTTACGCTAGGATCCTGCAGCATTTGCGCAGCTAATGATATTGATGAAATGGGTGTCTTAAATTCATGCGTCATATTGTTGACGAAATCATTTTTCATCTCTGATAAGCGCTTCTGGCGAAATATGGTGTATATCGTAAAGATAAACATAAATAGGAGGAGGAAGGTGAATATTGTTGCCGGCCAAATGAATTTCACTTCGGAGAAAAGATAGCGCTGTAGTTCAGGGAAATGAATGTATAGGATACCTACCTTAGCTCTTGGATCCTTGGCGAATAATACTTGTTTATAGGTGTCTCCATTTGTGGCAGCTACATAGTCTGGACATTTATATATTGTGTCTCCGTCTGAGTTGGTGACATAGAAATGGTAGGTCAAATTGATACCATTATTATTGAGCTCTCTTTTTAAGTCTGTATCCAATGAGGAGATTCTCTCGGATAAAGGGTGAGCGCTTGGTTTATAAAGGATCTCGTTGATCACTTCCTCTAAGACTCCTTCGCGATGCAAAAAGAACGTTGGTGACGTTCTTTCTTAATCTTTCTGCATCAAGATCTTCTTTCGTTCGCTTCAAGCGAGCCTCTCTGAGGTGTAAGGAGGGGAATTCTTTTTCTAAATTGCTGTAACGGAAAGCTGTGTCTGCTTCATTAGTCGTGTTAGTTATCTTATCTGCTTTTGTGATTGAGTCTTTCAATAGTTGATAAGTCTCCTTCAACTCTAAATCTCGCGCAGCCTGATAAAGACTACGAGAAACATTCTCGTCGAATTGCTGTTTGCGCATTTGGAAAACTTGCTGGAAATAACGCGATTGTAAATATAGCAGTGCTAAAAAGCACTCCCCATTATCACAGCAACAGCCCAAATCGTAGATTTTTTTCATATCAGCAAAGATACTGGCAATTTATCTTTAGGTTATCCTTCAAGCACTCTAAATGTGAAAAAGATTTGCTGTATTTAACTATTTGTGCTATTTTTACATGTTTGTTAGATAAGTAAGATGAAGTGTTCTGTATATGCTATAAAAAAATAATGTAATCTTAGGATATTTAGTTAAGGAAAGGTGCAAAAGCGACTCATATCACCTTTGCACCTCTTTTTAGTCTAAGCATTAAAATAGTTTCTGAAAGCCTTGAAAATCTTTTCTTTGATTGATGGATTGCTTTTTAAGATTATCGTTATCTTTCATCGCCTCAAATGATTCCTTTTTCTGCTTTTTGAAAGTGTCTCCGGAATGTAGACACTTATGTTAACTACAATGTCTCCGATGCCATAACCATAGCCTCTGACTGCTGGAAGGCCTTTACCGCGTAGTCGTAGCGTCGTGCCTGGCTGGGTACCTGGAGCTATTTTAATTCGAGCCTTACCGTCGATGGTTGGTATTTCAACTGCATCTCCTAAAGTTGCTTGTGGAATAGTAAGAAGCAAGTTATAGATGAGATCTTGCCCATCGCGAATTAGGTCCTCATTGCTTTCTTCGGAAATGATAACCTGTATGTTTCCGGGAATGCCATTATGTCGGCCTGCATTTCCCTTTTCCTTCAACGTTGACAATCATTCCATCGGCAACGCCTGCAGGAATATTTACTTCGATAATCTCTTCGCCGCTAACCACGCCTTCTCCATGGCAATGAGAGCAAGCATCCTTTATAATATGCCCCTCTCCATGACAACGAGGGCAGACTTCCTGGGACTGCATCATCCCAAACATTGTGTGATGAGTCCGCAATACAACACCTGCGCCGTTACATTCTGTACACGTCTCTGGATGGGAGCCTTGTGCAGCTCCACTTCCATTACACTCCTTGCACGTAATATCTTTCTTGACCTTAAATTTTTGGTCGTTCCTTTAGCGATTTCTTGTAAGGTTAATTTTTACTTTTAACCGCAGGTCGCTCCCTTGAAATTTACGCGTTTGTGATTGCTGATGAAAACCGCCACGGAACCCGCCAAATCCCATGTCACCGAAAAATATCTCCGAAGTGGGAAAAAGATGTCATTAAGATCCATTCCTGCTCCACCAAATCCGCCAAATCCACCTTCAACGCCGGCTTTTTCCAAATTGGTCATATCGTGATCGTTTTTTCCGGATCTCTGAGGACGTCATATGCTTCTGCTGCTTGGCGAAACTTCTCTTCGGCCTCTTTATCGCCCGGATTTCGGTCTGGGTGATATTTTTATAGCAATCTTCTTATACGCTGATTTAATTTCTTCTGCTGAAGCTGTTTTTTCAACTTCAAGTATTTTATAGAAGTCTGTCTCTGTAGCCATATTTATATAGAAGCGTGAAGCCGAACATATAATAATGAATACATGTTCGGCTTACGTTAAATGCGTTATTGTCCTACTACTACTTTTTGCGTGGCGAATTACCTTATCATTCAGTTTGTATCCTGTTTGCACACAATCAATGACCTTCCCTTTCTGTGTCTCATCTTCAACAGGAACGAGGGCTACGGCTTCATAATAATCCGTATCAAAGGGCTGGCCTTCTGTATCTATAACAGTTAAACCCTGTTCACCCAAAACTTTATAAAGCTTCTTGACGATTAAATCCACGCCTTCTTTCAGCGTATTATAGTCTTGATTCTTTTCAATATTTTCTTGTGCGCGTGCTAAATCATCTAAGATGGGTAAGAATGCGGTCATCACTTTCTCGCCTCCATTTAGTATCAATTCAGCCTTTTTCTTTGAGTGTTCTTTTTCTATAGTTGTCAAACTCTGCCAACTGTCGAAGATGGTTATCCTTCAGATGTTGGATCTCCTCTTGAGCTTTTTTTGCAATTGCTCCTCCACGCTTAACTCTTCATGAGGCGTTCTCTTCTGCTGTCTCCTCTTGCATTTCTGCTTGAGGAGCTTTCTTAATGTTTTCGTCTATTGCTTGAGTCGCGTCCTCGGGGGCGTTATGTTGTTTTTTATCCATATATGCTAATGCTTTTTGTTGGGTGTTTAGCAAAGTATATGCCAACTCAACTTCTTTTTAGGAAGGTCTGGCTTATTCTCCGTACATCTTTTGGCGAAGTTCCTTTATATGTTCATCGTGGATGTAGTCTTCGTAGCTCGTCAACTTATCGATAGCGCCGTTCGGGGTCAATTCTATGACGCGATTGGCTACGGTTTCGATAAACTCGTGGTCGTGGCTTGAGAACAAGACATTGCCTTTGAACCCTTTGAGGTTATTGTTAAATGCTTGAATGCTCTCCATATCCAAATGATTAGTCGGCGTGTCTAAGATCAAGCAGTTGGCATTCTTTAATTGCATTCGTGCAATCATGCATCGCATCTTTTCTCCTCCGGACAAGACGTTGACTTTCTTCATGATGTCCTCGTCTTTAAAGAGCATTCGACCTAAAAAGGCTTTGAAGTATACCTCATTTCCTGTGCCAAATTGGCTCAGCCAATCGATCATGTTCAAGTCGCAGTCGAAGAATGACGTGTTGTCCAAAGGCAAGTAAGCCGTTGTGATCGTAACGCCCCATTTAAATTCGCCCGCAGCTGCTTCCTGATTGCCATTGATGATCTCAAACAAGGCCGTCATAGCTCTTGGATCGTGGCTGATGAAAACGATTTTTATCGTTTTTCTACCGTAAAGTTGATGTTGTCAAACAATACTTCGCCATCTTTCGTTACAGCCTTCAGTCCTTCTACCTCTAAAATTTGGTTGCCCGGCTCGCGCTCCATTTGGAATATGATACCAGGATATTTGCGCGTAGATGGTTTGATTTCGTCCACATTCAATTTTTTTCCAACATCTTCTTACGGCTAGTCGTCTGGCGGCTTTTGCAACATTAGCAGAGAAACGGCGAATAAATTCTTCCAATTCCTTCTTCTTTTTCTTCTGCTTTCTGCTTTTTGATTCTGTGCTTGACGCAAAGCCAACTGGCTGGATTCGTACCAGAAGGAGTAGTTGCCGGCAAACATCGTCACCTTTCCGAAGTCAATATCTATCGTATGCGTACAAACTTGATCGAGGAAGTGACGGTCGTGGCTTACCACCAATACCGTATGCTCAAAGTTGCCCAAATATTCCTCCAACCATTCTACCGTTTCAAGGTCTAAGTCGTTCGTAGGCTCATCGAGCAGCAAGTTGTCCGGCTCTCCAAACAGCGCTTGAGCAAGCATTACGCGCACCTTCTCCTTATTGGAAAGTTCGCCCATTAGCTTTTTGATGCAGAACAGTTTTGATACCGAGGCCCTCTAACAGTTCTGCCGCGTCGTTTTTCTGCCGTATAGCCGCCCATTTCGGAAAAATTTATCCTCCAGTTCGGCTACTTTAATGCCGTCTTCATCGCTAAAGTCTGCCTTAGCATAGAGAGCATCGCGCTGCTGCATAATATCCCACATCACCGTGTGGCCCATCAAGACCGTATTTAGCACTGTGTGCTCATCAAACTGGAAGTGGTCCTGAGATAATACAGAAAGTCGTTCGCCAGCGCCCAGTTCGATGTTGCCTTTTGTCGGTTCCAGTTCTCCCGATATCGCTTTTTAAGAGCGTAGATTTTTCCCGCGCCGTTTGCGCCGATAACGCCATAAATATTTCCGTTGGTAAACTTCATATTCACGTCTTTGTATAAGACGCGCTTGCCAAACTGAACGGCAAGATTTGTCAATGTGATCATATCGCTTTTTAATTTTAGGCGCGAAGTTAGTGATAAGAGTCGAGACGACAAAGTAACAAAGCTGCTTATCTATATGAATGTCAGTTTAGAAGAGATTTGCAATGCGTAGATTGCATGAAAAGAACAGATTGTGGGGCCTCAAATGCTATTTTCCTGTTCTTTTGAAATAGGAAGACCAATCTTAGTCTTGACTCCGCACGCTTTGGAGCGTCGTTGAGGGCATCACTCTGGTCGTTGTTTAGCACTGGTGTGGGGCTGTTCTTGTCTTAGCTTTACGCAACGAGGGGAGGGGAGCCAATGCGAAAAGTAGACAATGACATAATACGGATGCATAAAGTTTGAGAAAAATGCTTGGTGTAGTGCTACGGGGGGAAGCTTGCGCGGTTTTTCTTCGTGAGCGTACACCTGTACGCTCACGAAAGTACAAACGTACGCTCGTGATGAAAAATGCGTACCATCGTGAGCGTACAAGTTCTGCGTGGGCCTTTGTTGGCTCGTAATGGTATGTTATAAGTTCCCTTTAAGATGTAGATGGATTCTTTTCGATTAATCTGATTCTGATGCTCCGGTTTGTGGCAGTCTGTATAGGTAGTCGTGGGTCTGAAAAGAGTAGATGTTTTTATGAGTAATATTGTTGATTAGCAATTATTTATTTCGCTTCGTTAGATCGTGGCTGTAATGTGGTTAACCCAAAGTGTTTTTAGCTTTTTAAATGGAGAATTGTCAGAATATAAATAGACTGATGAGGGCCTGACCTCGTACTATAATTGGCTTTTTTTCTTTGAACATAGCTCAGTGATTTTTAGGTTTGATGCAATTATAAAAGGCTTCTTTTGAGGAGTTTATAAGCGTTAATTGATTTATTTTGTGTACCTTTGCACCATTAAAGCTGTAAGATGAGGAAAAGTATGCATCTTAAATGTTTCTGAGTCTTATGAAGCAATAGTAGAACAAAACCATAGAAGATTTACTTCTACCGCAATATGAGATCTGAAAAGATATTATTTATCACACAAGAGATTACACCCTACGTTCAGCAATCTAACATGTCCAAATTGGGGCAAGAGTTGCCCCTGACTTATGCAGGAGTCAGGGCATGAAGTACGCACATTTATGCCGCGTTGGGGTACGATCAATGAACGTAGAAATCAGTTGCACGAAGTCATACGTCTATCGGGAATGAACATCATTATTGATGATACCGATCATACACTTATCATTAAAGTAGCCTCAATTCTTTCAACGAGAATGCAAGTTTACTTTATAGATAATGACGATTATTTCCATAAGCGGAAGATGAGAGCTGATGAAGATGGGAATGAATATAGCGATAATGCCGAACGAGCTATTTTTTTATGCTAGAGGCGTTTTGGAAACAGTCAAAAAGCTGAGGTGGAAACCGGACGTGATCCACTGCCATGGCTGGATTTCTTCTATCGCACCTTTCTTCATTAAGACCGCATACAAAGAAGAGCCAGCTTTTGCCGATGCCAAAGTGGTCTTTTCTGCTTGCAGTGATGAGCTTCAGACACCTCCGGCTGAGAATTTTAAAGAGTGCCTACAATTTAGAGAGTTGCCTAAAGCAACAATCGACCATCTTGATTTAGATTTATCCTCTCCTAATGCGTTGAGTATGCTTGCACTTAACTATTCGGACGGGTTTATACAAGCCGAAGAAGGCGTTTCTCCGGAATTGATGGCTTATGCTCAAAAGTTAGGCCTACCTACGCTCAACAATGCTGAGGCTGAGGATACAGGAAAGGCTTATGCTGATTTCTTTGAGCGACTTTACGAATAAGCGCTCCGAATGATAGGTTATACAGAATAAAAGGAAGGAAGCGCTTGCGTCTCCTTCCTTTATTTATTTGGCGGCAAGAGCCGGCTATCAGCAATCAGAATAGAGCAATCTGCGATGTCGACGCGTATTACAAGCTGTCATCAAAGTAGAAAAAGGGTATATTCCTTTGTCTTTCTTTGTAGTTATCGTATTTTTTTGCCAAGAATAAATGAATTTGAATAAGAAGATGAAGCATATTTTTTTCGCTAACAGTTGTTTTTCTTTATTGCTGCTGGCTGCGTGCAGCGATGATACCGTTACAATCGGGCCCGGTGTAATGCCCGGTGGCGATAATATTGAAACTTCGCAAGCCGCTTATGCGGTTACTTCAAAGACAATCAAGGTCGATTCAGTCTTGGCCAACACAAATACTTGCTTATTGGGTTGCATAATTGACCCTGAAACGCAGGCGAAAAACTACGTCTGATTTTTTTAGCTCAATATCATATCCGGGAACAATTGACGTTTCCGAAGTTGGAGCAGATCACTAAAGATGCCAATGGTCCGAAAGCAGACTCTTGTAAGTTGGTGCTCGCCTTTGATAGCTTCTACGGCGATTCTCTTACGGTGATGAAACTGAAAGTGCAGGAGTTGAGTAAAACGAATACATTGGATGAAAGCAAAAACTACTATACAAACTTAAATCCTCAGGCTTTTCTGAACGCCGGAAGCGGCGTGCAAAAAACGATTACTTATACTGTAAAAGATCTTTTGGCCCAGACGACTTCAAAAAAGAAGTCGCATGCGATAAACATAGACTTATCGCAAGATTATGGCACTACAATTTTTAAAACAGTATTATGCTCATCCTGAATACTTCAAAGATTCTTATTCCTTTATACATAATGTGTGTCCCGGATTTTTATTTTTCAATCGGTCGGGGGTGTAGGATCAATGATCAATGTGCGTATTTCAGCACTTGAAGTATACTTCTCCTATAAAGCAAAAAAACGACAGCCGGAAAAAGACACGATAATGTCCGGAATGCAACGTATGGCTGCCACGGAAGAAGTCATACAGAGCACGCACGTAGATAATAGTATTCCGGCAGCAATGCTGAATGCTAGCAATCCTTACTCTTATGTAAAATCGCCTGCGGGCCTCTTTACCGAGGTAACGCTACCTGTAAGTGAGGTCGTTGCCGGCGCGCATTATAAGGATATCATCAACACCGCTTCCATTTCTTTCTCCCGTTATAACAACACATCGACGCCTGGGTATAAATTAAATCCTGCACCCACTTTATTGATGGTAAGGAAGTCGGAGATGTTCTCTTTCTTTGAGGAAGGTAAGTTGACAAATGCTGAAAACTCTTATTTGGCAGATTATAACTCGAGCTATAACATGTATTCTTTTACCAATATCGGCCAAATGATTACTGCATTGAAAAATAGAGCGTGATAAAGGGGCTGGTGTTACAGAATCGGATACAGAAGCGCAGCGACAGGCGAAATATCAAACTTGGGAGACTACACATCCTGATTGGAATAAGGTAATGCTTATACCAGTAGCCACAGAATACAGTTTGACTCAAAATCAAAGTACAGGAGAAACAATTAAAACGCTATTGCGCGTTAGAAATGAATTAGGGCTGACTAGCGTAAAACTAAACGGAGGTAATAATAACTCGGTGAAGATGTCGGTCGTTTATAGTCACTTCTCCAATTAATACAAATATACATAGGAGCGACTCAAAAAGTCGCTCCTATTTTTTAGTCCATTCTTTCGTATGAGAGCAATGTTATTTGCGGCCGGAAAAGGCACAAGACTTCGTCCAATCACAGATCGATTGCCTAAAGCTTTGGTTCCGGTTGCAGGAAAAACCTCTATTGGCGATTATCATAGAACGACTAAGGAATGCCGGCGTCGAAGAAATCGTAATTAATATCCACCACTTTGGAGAACAGATTCTGGATTACTTGTCGAATAATGATTTTGGTGTAAATATATCTGTGTCAGATGAACGTGAGAGTCTATTAGATACTGGTGGTGGATTAAAGAAAGCCGTCCCTTTATTCTCTTCTTCTAATGAGCCTATATTACTTCATAATGTAGATATCTTGAGTAACGCCGACATTGCTTTTATTTTATGAGAAATCAAGCACACAGGCTGCGACTTTGCTTGTGAGTTCGAGAAAGACAAGCCGCTATTTGCTCTTTGATGAAAAACAATTGTTTACGTGCTTGGCAGAATGTGATGACTGGAGAGGTGCGTACCCCTTATGCGGATATCGACCTTGGGCGTTTGCGACCTTATGCCTTTTCAGGTATTCATTGTTTTTCTCCTTCTTTATTCCCTTTTATGGAGATTTTTGCTGATCGCTTTTCCCTTATAGATTTCTATTTGCAGGTGTGTGATAAGGTAGATGTAAAATGTGAAGTCAAGCCAGATTTAAGAATGCTAGATGTTGGCAAAATAGATACGCTGGAAAGGGCAGAGGAGTTCTTACAAAATCTGTAAGAACTTTACCTCAATGTCGTATTCTGTTTTTTCGATAATGTGGAGTCACGATCAGATTGAAAAATAACATACCTCCGATACTAAACAGGCCACCTATAAAATAGACAGTCGAAAAATTAAAATACTCTGCAACAATTCCAGCGCCTAATATGCCGATACCTATACCGATATCCCAAGAGGTGAGGTAAGTGCTTGTGGCGGTTGCTCGCTGATTATGAGTTCCTAAATTAATGAAGAGGGAGTTGTAAGCCGGAAAGATGATTCCGAAGCCTATTCCTTGCAATAGTGGAACAAGCAGAAAACACAAACAAGCAATCGAAACATTCCATTGAATAAGATAAGCGCAAGATCCTAATAAAAGAAAGGCGAAAATAACGAGATAAAGGCCATAATGTATGCATTCCGTTACAAATCCTTTATCTACAAATCTTCCAGAAAACAAACGCGCAATCCCCAACCCGATAGACAATAAAACAAAGAAATAGCCTGAGGAGACAGGCAAACCAATCTCTTGCACGTAAATAGCTTCAAAATTGGTAGTCGTTCCATAAGGGATTGACAATAATATTAACGCAATACTTGCAGGGATACCCTTAAGTAACACAAATCGATCTAACGAAATATGGGCGTTTTTCTTGTTTGCACTCTTCTTTCGTGGAGCGCGTACACAGAGCGCAGATAAAAAACCGAGCAAACAAGAGCCTAAGGCAATGGAAAAGATCGTATCGAACGAAGCACCACCATCATAAAGGAAAAGCCCAATCATTGGTCCAAGGCACATTGCAAAATTATTAGCTAATCCATAGTAGCCTAAGCCTTCTCCACGTCTAGATGAAGGCATAATGTCAACGACCAACGTGTTTCCTCCAACCGTGACGGCACCAAAAGAAAAGCCATGAAATACGCGTAATAATATAAATATACTTAGTGTGGTACTTAGAATGTAACCAGCGAATAATGTAGTAAATACGGCATAGGATAAAAAGATAAAGGGGACGCCGAGCAAATGTATCTAACAGATAGCCGGAGAAGGGGCGCATACAAAGTGCTGCAACAGTATAGCAACTCAGAATAATACCGATTACCCCTTTGGGTTCGTGAAAAATATCGCGCAGATAAAATGGCAGTATGGGTAGAATCAGCCAAAATCCAAAGTATAGCAGGAAATTGGCCGCCATAATGCAGCAATATGATTTTGTGAAGAGCCTACAATTTGTTGACATATGAAAAAAGGCCGCTCGTTATGTACTTGAGTGGCCTTTATCTTTTAGTTGGCAGCAGTGAACTCTTCTAAGAATTTTGCATTGTTCTCTGAGAAAAGCCGCAGGTCGCTTACGCGATAAAGCAAATTGGCAATGCGTTCAAGGCCTAAGCCAAAAGCATATCCTTTATAACGTGTACTGTCTATGCCACAATTTTCTAAAACATTAGGGTCAACCTCTCCGCAACCAAGGATTTCTACCCAGCCAGTCTTTTTGCAAAGACTGCATCCATCACCTCCGCAGATAAAACAGCTGATATCCATTTCTGCACTAGGCTCTGTAAAGGGGAAATAGGAAGGGCGAAGCCGAATTTGTGTGTCAGGTCCGAAAAGCTCACGTGCAAAGGACAGCATTACCTGCTTTAAGTCTGCAAAACTAACGTTCTCATCTATGTAAAGGCCTTCCAATTGGTGGAAGAAGCAGTGTGCACGCGAAGAAATGGCCTCATTGCGATAAACACGCCCTGGACAAATTACGCGGATTGGAGGCTTTTGTGTCTGCATAATGCGGCTTTGTACTGAGCTCGTATGCGTTCGCAGCAGAATATCAGGCTGTCGCTCTATGAAAAACGTGTCTTGCATATCGCGAGCCGGGTGATCGTCTGCAAAGTTCATAGAAGAAAATACGTGCCAGTCGTCTTCTACTTCAGGACCATCGGCCATTGTGAAACCCATTCTTGAGAAAATATCAACTAAGCGTTGCTTGACAATGCTAATAGGATGCCTTGAGCCTAAAGCTATAGGGTAGGGCGTACGTGTTAAATCCAAATCGTCTTGCTCGTCTTCCTGTACAGCTAAGTCTTGGCGCAGTGTGTTTAGTTTGTCTTGTAACTTACGCTTGAGGTCGTTTAGCTTCATTCCGATCTCCCGCTTTTTGATCGCTAGAAACGTTACGAAACTCGCTCATCAAATCATTTAAGCAACCTTTCTTACTCAAAAATTTTATGCGCAGGGCTTCAAGCTCTTCTAAATTTTTTGCGTGCAAGTCTTCAATCTGTGCAAAAAGTGCTTGTATCTTCTCTAACATATTCTTTACAGCTTATTTTTGATGGTGCAAAGTTAGTTCAAATCAGACTTAAATCAAAAGGAAGAATCAATATTCCATAATGTTCAGTCTTTAGTTGTTGGTAGTTTATCCGGTTGAGCGGTGTTACGTATTGATTTGCGTGCTTATTTCACGCTATTGTCAGCTGTTTTTCATAATAAAAGCAGTACCTTTTGTCGCGTTAAATTTTTTTGTCCTTGTATTGGACAACCTTAATTACGAACAACTATGATTGTTTCTCCTTCTTTGCTTTCCGCAGACTTTTGGCCATTTGGCCGACGACATCGCTATGCTCAATCGAAGCGAGGCTGATTGGTATCATTTAGACGTAATGGATGGTGTCTTTGTACCCAACATTTCTTTTGGCTTCCCCGTGATGGAGGCGATGGCAAAAATTGGCAACGAAACCCCTTAGATGTGCATTTGATGATCGTACAGCCTGAAAAAGTTTGTTACACAAGTAGCAGACCTTGGTGCTAAGATTATGAATGTACACTATGAAGCTTGCACCCATTTGCATCGCACTATACAGCAGATAAAAAGCCGCAGGTATGATGGCCGGGGTAACACTTAATCCGCATACACCCGTTTCACTTTTGGAAGACATTATCGGCGATCTCGACTTGGTGATGCTGATGAGCGTCAACCCAGGCTTTGGTGGACAGAAGTTTATTGAGCATGCCGTAGAGAAAACACGACGTTTGAAGCAACTTATACAAGCCAATGGTGCCTCAACCTTGATTGAGATAGACGGCGGTGTGAATCGCACAACGGGCAAACTACTTGCCGATGCCGGTGCTGATGTCTTAGTTGCCGGCAGTGCCGTCTTTAAAGCACAAGATCCAGAAGAAGAAATTCGCGTCTTGAAGCATCTCTAACCAATACTTTATTGTATGCGTGAATTGCTTTCACTTTTAGATGATGCTCGCTTATTAAAGCTCGTTACCCTCTTGCGCCAAGCCAACAACGTTGTTCTCTGTGCGCATAGAAGTCCGGATGGCGACGCTACGGGTGCTTGTCTCGCTTGGGCCGACTATTTAAGAGGATTGCACAAGAAGGTTTCTATTATCTTACCTAATCCTTTCCCAGACTTCCTACGCTGGTTGCCTAACAACGAGAAGATTCTTTTTATGACCACAAGCGTGAACAGGCTAATCGGTTGGTAAAGGAGGCAGATTTGATTTGTTGCTTGGATTTTTAATGACCTTCGTCGGATTCTTGACTTAGGCCAGGCCGTAGAGAAGTCGAAAGCCACGTTGTTGGTAATTGATCATCATCTTTTCGCAGATGAAGCGGAGCAGCAAACGCTTAAAGATTTACCCGCGGAGCAACTTCTCTTTTTCCGGAATTGTCCTCCACGTGCGAGATTGTCTTTCGTTTAGTGTGTCAGCTCGGAGGTTACGATGATATGACTAAGTCTACTGCGGCCTGCCTCTATACCGGGATGATGACCGACACGGGGGCTTTCACCTACAATTCATCGCGGCCGGAGGTCTACCAAGTTATCAGTCTTTTACTAGAGCGCGGTATTGATAAAGACAAGATTTATCGTAATGTGTACAACAATTACTCTGTAGATCGATTGCGTTTGGAGGGCTATATCTTGCATGATAAACTGCAATTCTACGCAAACAATCGCGCGTCTATCTTTACTTTGACACGCGAGGAGATGCAACGCTTCCATTTTAAGCGAGGTGATGCGGAGGGCATCGTGAATATGCCTCTACAAGTCAAAGGTATGCGCCTGAGTATCTCTTTGCGTGAAGATACGGAACGCGATGTTATTCGCGTCAGTTTGCGGTCTGTAGATGATTTTCCTTGCAATAAAATGGCGCAGACCTTTTTTAATGGCGGGGGCCATCTGAATGCAAGTGGAGGTGAATTGGCCTGCTCTTTAGCAGATGCGATTAAAAAAGCGGAAGAGGCCATAGAAGCCTTTTCTGATCTGCTTTGAACGACTGAACGTCCAAGCTGTTTGCGTAGAAAGTAAATAGAATCAATCATTTATCGCTCGTTTTTTGTTTGAAAATACCGATACTGGTATCGTTTTATCTTGGCCCGACATTGTTTGCTCGGGCCAAACTATTGTTTGCTGGGACCAAACGATGGTTTGGCGGGAACAAACTATGGTTTGCTGGCAGCAAACAATCGAAGAGGTTGTTTTTAAGCAAATAGGTTCTGGGGTGGTGTCGTAAGAAAGTGGGCTTTTTCTTCTAATTGGTTGGATAGAAGTAGAGAAGAAAGGGATAATCTAAGTTGTTCTTATTAACTTTGTCAGCAAATATCCCAACAGATGACTACAAACGAACGACTTGAGCGATTGCTTATCAACAAAGGCATACGACCGACAGCGTTAAGAATTTTTAATTTTTTTAGGACGCTTCAAGAAAAAAAGAGAATGCTTTGTCGTTAGCCGACTTGGAAGCTGAGCTGAAAACTGTGGATAAGTCGACGATTTATCGTACTTTATCGGTTTTGTTACAGCATACGTTGATACATAGTATAGATGACGGTGAGGGTATAACGAAATATGGTGCTTGTCCTGATGGATGCACTTGCAATGCAGCTGAACATTCAGGCTTCTCTGACCTACATTTTACATTTTTACTTGCGAACATTGCCACCGGACATACTGCTTTCGAGGAATGCCCGTGCCGAAGGTGAACGTTCCGGAGGGATTTCAGATACATTCAGCTAATTATATGCTGATGGGACTCTGTCCGGAATGTGAGAAATATAAGCATTAGTATAGCGATAACCTTATAAAAGTCCCATTGCAGAACGCTTAGGTTGAGGCGTTCAGCAATGGGATGATAGAAACATAACTTCAGAAGCTTACTTATTGCTCGTCTGAAGTAATTTTTATGATTCCACCGGTTGTTTCATCGAAGATAACGTGTGTTAAAGTGCTTGTTGAATAATTCATTACCCAAATTTTCTATTTTTCCCGAATTGAGCAACAGGCAGTATGGTCTTCAAGTATTCTTTGTCGTCGCTCTTTAAGCGAATCAGGGCTTTTTCCCGGGACACAATAGCGTACGCCGGGGATGACTTTTTGGGGCTTATCGTTGTTTTCCTTGGGCTCGGGTGCGTCTTTCTGCTCTTCGATTGAGAGATAGATGGGGGCACCCGCTAGATTGTTAGCATCTACTAAGCCTAAGAACTTAGAAAAACCGACCGATGATCTTATTTTTCAAAAAGCGTGATCAAAAGTGATTTTTCAAAACAAACGTTACGGTATCTGTGCGATCCGTTCCTGTAAAGAGTTTCAACAAGCCTTCTTCCTGCCGATCTAGATTGGCGAGCATCAATTTCTAGTTGCTCTCCATCTTTTGGCATATAATCAGCTTGTCCCTTTGAGAGTTGAGAGCGGCTTTCTCTAATGTCGAAGATTTCATTTGCCGTTAATTCTGCCATTTTTTTCCTTGCTTCCGGCCGCTAAAAATCTCTTGCGTTTTATATTTAGTCGGATCTTCCAAAGGGCGTTTATCGTCTACTTGCTTTTGGTTGTGGTATTATCGTCGAAGTCTGCGCGTCAGCATTGATCGCTAATAGTCTGCCGTCACGTGCCAGAGCGACCAGCGGTGCAGATGTCTTGTTCTTCAGTTTGATGGAAAAGGCTCGATCGCGATCTGCGACCCCTGATGCAACGAGATTTACGTGCTGCATTTTCCAAAGTTCCTCCTTATGAAGTGCAACCGGATTCAACTTAAGATAGCGCGCCGCAAAGGGAGCGAGTTCTCCGGGGTATTGCGTCGTGCGCGTAGTCGTAATGACTAAATAAAACTCTGTCTTTGGCAAGAAATACGTAATGCCTTCTTCAGTAACGCCCGGTTCGTAATCTTTTACTTCAGTTTGTGCCGTCAAAAGGCAGGGTATGAGGAGTAAGAGGAGGAATGTAATCTTTTTCATTTGTGAAGGGACTTGAGCTGCTTGAAAGCAAGTGGGAGATATTTAATGATATCAGAAGCAATAAGACATTCTTCTTCTAAATCAGCCTGTGCTAAATCGCCTGCTAAACCATGAAGATAAACGCCTAATAGACTCGCTTCGATAGGGCTGTATTGCTGTGCGAGAAGACTCGTAATGATTCCGGAGAGAACATCGCCGCTGCCGGCTGTAGCCATACCGCTGTTGCCGGTAGGATTGAAAAAGGTTTTTTTCCATTAGGGGCACATATTGCTGTATAATGCCCTTTTTAGGATGATGATTATGTTTTAGACGTTGCGCCAATGTTTGTGCGTCAACTAAAAGTGTGAATGCATCTGTACTTCCGCTTTGTATCCGTCGGAATTCTGCGGGATGAGGGGTTAAGATTGTCGCAGGTGGTAGTTCTTGTAACCAACTCTTGTGTTCGCCGAGAATGTTGAGCGCGTCTGCATCTACCACTAAAGGAACTTTTTTTGCTCATTTGTAGCTGTTCTAAAACAGCTAATGCCGTGTCGGGTTCTTTGCCTAATCCGGGGCCTAAACAGATGGCGTTGTAAGTATCGCCGGATATTGCAGTAGTGAAAAATGGTCTCACTGAAGTCATGACTGAGGATGGCTTCCGGAATTGCTGTTTGTAAGATGTCGTTATTCTTAATTGGGGTATGGAGCGTTAGCTTGCCAAGTCCGGAACGCAGACTCAGCTTTCGCAGCAAGTACTGCTGCTCCGGCCATACCATAGTGGCCTGCAATCAGCAATGCGTGCCCAAAAGCTTCCTTTATGCCCAAAAAGCATTGCGTGATTTGATCATTGCTGCAACTTGTTCTGCTTCTATGATTTCAAAATCGGAGTATAGTTCTTTGCTTTTTTCCTCAGACAAACCAATATCGACAACTTCGAGTTTACCAATGTATTCTTGATTGTCGGCTAAAAGTTGGGATAGCTTTGGGGAATGGAATGTGATAGTGCGTGTCGCGCGGATAATGTTTCGTTTTTTTCATTATCGGAGTTGTCATTACAGAACAAGCCGGAAGGCATATCGATCGCAATGACTTCTATAGCAGCCGTGTTTATAAATTGTACCAAAGCCGCAAAACCGCCGCTTAGAGGTTTGTTGAGGCCGATTCCGAACAAGCCATCAATAATAATATCGTCCTTGTTTAATTGAGGGGGTTCAAATTTTGAACTTACTTCGTTAAAAGCTAATATTGGATAATGCGTTTTAAGCGTTGCTTGTTAGCCTCGCAATCTGCACTTAAGTGATCGTTCGGATTAAAGAGATAAACTTCTACTTTATAGTTTTCGAGCGCTAAAAAGACGTGCCGTAGCCAATGCATCTCCACCATTGTTGCCCGGTCCTGCGAAAACAACAATCCCGTGAGAGTTATCGTAGTGTTTTATAATAGTTGCAGCAACTTTCTTTGCAGCGCGCTCCATCAAATCTATCGCCGCAATAGGTTCGTTCTCAATTGTGTAGTTTTCTAACTCCTTTATTTGTCGCTGAGAAAAAGACTTTCATGCTTCCTTTTATTTAATATAATGTGTCACGTCAGGACTCTTGTTTATTTAAAACGACTCCAAAAAGAGGGCTTTGCGGGTTTCTCTTCTTTTACTTGCTCTCTTAGATACTGCTCATAAGAAATCCGCTTAGAAATAATATCATAAATTGCCGTCCATTCGGGGAGTCCACCAATATTTCTGTCGTCAATGAAAAGATCTGCCTTAATCTTTCTGCTATATTTGCGATGGCCCGAATCTGAGCCTAGATGTTCTTCCTCATCGTTCTCATCCCAGTCGCGATTTACTTTATAAAAATGCACACCTCTTGTGCCACACCAATCTACAGCCTCTTGCAAAAGTTCTCCTTCTCTTACTGTCCAAAGGATAGCTTATGTCCGTCTTTGATTAAGCGTTTCAAAGTTTCTATAGCAAAAGGAATCTCTCTTCCAATCTCAGGATAGCGATGCTCTACTATTGTTCCATCAAAATCTATTGCAATTGTCATTTTCCAGAATCTTTTTGTGTTCTTTAGAACTTATTTTGTGATGATCTTCTGACCATCAACGATGTAAATGCCCTGCCGTTTTGTAGACAATTGTCTGATGCCGTCGATGGAATATAAAAATTTTATCTCGACTAGTGACTTGTTGCGGGCGAATCTGCGTTATTATATTGTATTTTTACGTCAATCGTTTTTGCAATCCTTATCTAATAGAATGTAGGCGCGGAATGGACTTAAATGGCTTCCTGATGCTGCATTTACAAAAGAATTACCGTCGTTGCTGAGCAAATAGGCTTGGTTAATGTCTTTGCTGTCGTAATTGCCTTTTGAAGATTCCTTCTGACTCTTGCGTGACAACGATACCTTCGCGAGCTTGCAATTTAAGTTTGCCTTTTTCCCCTTAAGATTACAGGTTGGTTGGCTTGAATTTTTTTTGCTTTATCAAAACCTAAATCTAATTTAGTTCCATTTTGCGTGACTTTAATCAGCTCTTGCACACCAAAAGAATTGGACCAATCATCGACAATAAAGGGTACGCATAACGTTTCCCAATTGCCGTCAATCATCTCGCGCTCATAAGTTATTGTATGGCCGTCTAAGTTGAAAGGGTAAGGAACATAAAGTGGCTCTTTATCTTGCAAGTAAACATCCGCAAGTAGTAAGTCTTCTGCAATTACGAAAGACCAAGCTTCAGGCACAATTTCTTTTTCTTTTTTTGCTAACGTAAATCGGCTGGTTTGCCTTTTGATGGTTGGTGCTTAAAGGCCAAGGGGTGTGCTGGTAGCGTAGCATTTCTTAGATCTAAAAGCTCGTACATTTTGCCAATCTAATTCAGCTAAGTGATGCGCACTCCAGCCTCCTGACAAAGTTTTGATACCATTTTTTCAAGTCTTCGCTCATTGGATCTGCAACGGCGGCAAAATAAACAGGTTCAAATGACGATATTTCAGCTTCATAAGGGTCAACAACAGCCAATTTACGCTGCTTTTTATCCCATACAAGGCAACGTGGCGTATCTTGACTTGTAGAAATCAATCCATTCCAATTGTACCAAAGTTGTTTTTCTCCCTTTATTAAATCGTGGCGTAGGTATTCTGACGTGCTGGATTGCAAATAAAAAGCATTTTTGGGATACAGCCAGATATGTCCAAGTATCATAACCATCTACAGCTATTTTTTTCCATCTGATAACAAGTACTCGCTTCGTGGTAGTCGACCATCAATTAATGTGTCGGCTATGAAGGCAATGCGATCGCTATCTGCGGGCATTTGCAATTCTCCTTTTTTTTCACTTAGCGTCAAGTCGTGCATAAAGATGAGCAAAGTATCGCTTTGGCAAGTTTTGTAGTTGCCAAAATATCCGTAGTCCTCACCTTGTATAGGGTTAAAGCCTAAGTAGCGCGTACTATGTCCTACTGTATTTGATAACTTTATTTGTCCTTCCTCTAAGAGAGTCAGATCCCAATATACACGCTTTGAGTCTAAGTAGACGCCGGTTTGATCCTTGTTGTTGTAGTTGAGGTATTTTTTTCTTCTTTGATTGATGTGATACTCCATTGTTTTTTTCTCTTTTTCTTCAATCTGCCAGCAAATTTCAGGGGAAGGAGAAAACACGGTATCGCTTGTAAGATGTCCAGTTAAGGTTGCTGTGAGTTTCCCTCCCTTGCCGATCTTATAAGCTATAGAGGAGAGAAAATAGATCTTATTGTCCTCATTTTTACACCAATCAAATATCGAGCATTAGCAGGAAGTTTCCCGAAATCACTCACTCTGACGTATTTCTCTCGATGAGGCAATTGCTGCTTACCTTGGGCCTTCATTTGACCCAAGATAAGCAGGCTGCTTTATAGAAAGTATGATCAGTCTGAACCTTAGATTCATTTTTTTCGATTCGTCAATTAGTTTTAATAGGTACTGACCATATTGATTTTTTTACGCATAGGTTCAGCTATTGCTGCCAGGCGGTCAGCTGTGATCCAATTTTGTTCAAAAGCGATACCTTCCAAGCAGGCAATTTTTAACCCCGTTCTTTTTCTCCATTACTTCAATGAAGGTGGATGCTTCACTTAAGCTTTCGTGAGTACCTGTATCAAGCCAAGCAAAGCCTCTCCCAAGCGTCATTACGTTGAGTTCATTGTCTTTCAAGAAGCATTCGTTCACTGTTGTGATTTCCAATTCCCCTCTTGCTGAAGGCTTAATTCTCTTGGCAACGTCGACAACTTTGTTGGGGTAGAAATAAAAGCCCCTACAACGGCATAGTTGGATTTCGGTTGTGCTGGCTTTTCTTCAATACTGATGCAGCGTCCCTGCGGGTCAAATTCTACTACGCCGTATCTTTCGGGGTCGTTTACGCGATAACCGAAGACCGTAGCGCGCTTTTTCATCTTCCGCAATTTTGACGCTTTGTCGAAGCATCTCGCTAAAGCCGTTACCTTGGAAGATATTATCGCCAAGAATAAGGCAGACGCTATCATTGCCGATAAACTCTTCGCCGATGATAAAGGCTTGCGCAAGCCCGTCGGGTGAAGGTTGTTCAGCGTACTCAAAGTTCACGCCATAGTCTGACCCATCTCCCAGCAGTCTCTTAAAGCCTGGGAGGTCTTGAGGGGTTGAAATAATTAGAATATCTCTGATTCCGGCTAACATAAGAACCGAGATGGGGTAGTAAACCATAGGGTTTGTCGTAGATAGGAAGCATTTGTTTGCTTGTTCCCTTTGTAATTGGGTAGAGACGCGTCCCGCTTCCACCGGCTAGTACGATACCTTTCATAGTCTTAGTGCTTAAATTTATTTCTTTTGCGAAGTTAACGATTAAAGTTGGGATAAGAAACGAACAACGATCCGTTTTTTTATCCGAATGGTAGGTTTTACTAACTAATGGGTATGTTTGAAGTAAAGTGAGTATAGATGCTACTGTTTATAATGAAGAGGCTGGATGTTTTGCTCATATCGCATAGTGAACTCTTTTTCTCTTATTTTTTGAAGGATAAACGATACCAACGTATCCTTTATCTATAGGTGAGTTTCGTTTGGCCCCACCAAACAATAGTTTGCTGGGATCAAACTATCGTCTGCCGCCGCCAAACGATAGTTTGGTGGCAGCAAACGAAATGTCATAAAATTAGCCGTTGATCATCTGTCAAACGATTGTTGTGAGAAAAAAAGAAGGTTGATCAGAAGTTTTTTTGTTCAAATCGTGAAATAATAATTGTCGAAATATTTTTTTATTAAGTAATTGTTATATAATAATTTATTTGTATTTACTCTTGTGAGATATATGGATAAAAAAATAGAAGATGAGATGGCCCTAATTCTTGATCAAACAACTTGATTCTTATAGATAGGGGAGATTATTACATACAATACTGCTCGAAAAACGCAAGTTTGTCGTTTCTCGAGCAGTAATTATTTTTATATAGATCTACGAAAGGCTTTAAAAGAATAGTTATCGTAGACACCATTTGTCGTGTACGTAGACCATTTGCCAAATAATTTCTTCCGTCGTATTGTCCTTATAAGTGATATTTAAGAATATGTTCGCCATATTCCCATTATCGTGAAGTGTTATACGACTCAATGTCGCTTGGGTTATGCCGCCAGTTTCCTTTTTCTTGTTGTCTGCGTGCTGCTTTAGCATCCACTCCATCTCTTTACGGTAAGTGGCTGGTTTTCCTTCGCAAGAAGCCATAGCTTCTACGTAAGCTTGATAATTGCCTTGGCGATATAGCTCGTAAAGAGCCATCACCTCTTCCGTTGTTGGCGGAGGAGGCATCGGACGGTTTTCGGGAGAAGCTTTTTTGCTGCAAGCAACACTGATAAGTAAAACAGATGTAGCCAGTAGCAATCCGATCCTTCGTCTTATTTTTGACGAATGAAAATGTTGATTGGAGTACCGGAAAAGTTCCATTTCTCTCTGATCTTATTTTCAAGAAAACGCTTGTACGGGTCTTTTACGTATTGCGGCAAATTAGCATAGAAAACAAAAGACGGAATTTGCGTATCCGGAAGTTGGCTGCAGTATTTTATTTTGATGAATTTTCCCTTGATAGAGGGTGGAGGATAGGCTTCGATCAGTGGGAGTAGTTCCTCATTGAGCTTAGATGTGTTGATATGCATCTTTCGCTGAACGTAAACTTCTTTAGCCGTTTCCAATACTTTATAGATACGCTGTTTTGTCAATGCAGAACAGAACACAATAGGGAAATCATCGAGATGGAGCCATACGGTTTTTGATCACTTCTATAAAATGTTTGATAGCTTCTTGAGATTTATTCTCTGCTATATCCCATTTATTGATGGCTACGACAAGACTTTTGTTGTTCTTCTGAATTACTTTGAAGATATTCATATCCTGACTTTCAATGCCTCGTGTAGCATCGATGAGTAGGATGCAAACATCGGAGTGTTCAATGGCGCGAATAGAGCGCATTACGGAATAAAATTCCAAATCTTCATTGACTTTTCCTTTCTTGCGAATGCCGGCTGTGTCGACTAAATAAAAGTCAAAGCCAAATTTGTCATAACGTGTAAGGATCGAATCGCGCGTTGTGCCTGCTATGTCGGTCACAATATTACGTTCTTCGCCGATAAAGGCGTTAATTAAGCTGCTCTTTCCTGCATTGGGGCGTCCTACGATAGCAAAGTGGGGGATGTTATTCTCTTCTTCTTCCGTTTGATCCGCCCCAAGGCGCTCTATAATTGTGTCGAGTAAGTCTCCGGTTCCGCTTCCAGTGATAGCAGAAAGGCAGTTTGGTTCTCCTAATCCCAACTTATAGAACTCGGACGCATTATATCGGTCAATGTTATTCTCGATTTTGTTTGCACACAAGATGACTGGGATGTTGGCTTGACGGAGAATCATAGCAACATCTTCATCCAAGTCCGTAATGCCTGTTTGATTATCTACGAGAAAAAGAATCAGGTCAGCCTCTTCTGTAGCAACTAATACTTGTTTTCGTATTTCGCCTTCAAAAATATCGTCGGAGTTGACCACCCATCCACCAGTATCTACAATAGAGAAGATTTGTCCGCCCCATTCGCATTTGCCGTATTGTCTATCTCTGGTTGTACCGGCCTCTTCGCTGACAATAGCTTGCCGCGTGCCGGTCAAGCGATTAAAAAGCGTCGACTTTCCGACATTCGGACGGCCTACTATTGCTACAAGTTTGTTCATTTCTGTTCTTTTTAAGAGTGTGGATGTTTAGTCCTTCAGTTTATATCCAAATCCTTCCAACGCGCGTTCGTTGTTGCGCCAATCTTTATTGACTTTCACAAAGACTTCCAAATATATGCTTTTGTTGAAGAAACGCTCCAAGGACTTTCGAGCTTCTGTAGACACTTTTTTTAAAGCTATGCCTTTGTGCCCAATGATAATGCCCTTTTGGCTTTCGCGCTCAACATAGATTACAGCATTGATATGAATCTTCTTTGCGTCTTCTTTAAAGAGTTCGACAACAGCTTCAACGGAATAAGGGATCTCTTTAGCATAATAAAGTAGAATCTTTTCCCGGATGATTTCTGTAACAAAGAAGCGTGCAGACTTATCTGTCCACTGATCTTTTTCAAAAATAGGCCGGCCCTTCTGGTAAGAGTGCTTCAATGCGTTGCAAGACCGTATCTGTATTAAACTTTGCCTTGGCAGAAAGTGGGATAATTTCTGCTTTTGGTAAGCGTGCTTGCCACTGTTTTATCAATTGTTCCACTTCTTTTTGGGCAGACAGGTCGATTTTGTTAATCAAAACCAAGACCGGGACGTTTGCTACTGCGACCTTCTCAAGAAATTCTTTGTTCTTTTCTTGATCTTCAATGACGTCTGTAACATATAATAAGATGTCGGCATCAGTCAATGCAGATTCAGAGAATGTAAGCATTGCCTTTTGCATCTTATAATTGGGCTTTAAAACGCCTGGCGTATCAGAAAAGATGATTTGTGCATCGGGTTTATTGACGATACCTAAGATCCGGTGGCGCGTTGTTTGCGCCTTAAAGGTCGCAATAGAAATGCGTTCACCCACAAATAAGTTCATCAGTGTAGACTTCCCGACGTTCGGATTACCTACAATATTTACAAAACCTGATTTCACAATAGTCGCTATTTTTCTATAAAGTGGTACAACAGAGAACACAAGAACGAAGTTGCTGCATTATGCCGGATCGTACGCCCATTTTAGATAGGCTGATCCGTATGTGAAAGCCTGCTCCGAAAGCTGTTAGAAGTAAGTTGTCGCCCTTGTGTAGTTGCTTCTCAAAAATCCCATAATACCAAAGGAATCGTAGCGCCTGAAGTATTGCCATAACGTTCGATGTTTATCAAAAACTTTTTCCATCGGCACTTCTAAACGGTTTTGCTACAGCCTCAATAATGCGGATATTTGCTTGATGCGGTATGACATAAGTGATATTTTTCATTAGTCAGATTATTACGCACTGCTAATTTGGCACTGACCTCACTCATATCAGTTACTGCATATTTGAACACGGTTCTTCCTTCTTGGTGCAAATAATGCATACGATGCTCCAATGAGTGGTAAGAGGGAGGACAAACTGAACCGCCACCTTTTAAACAGAGAAAAGGAAGGCCTTTGCCGTCAGTTCTTAGTAGAGAATCTTTCCATCCTAAGTCTTCTTCGGTAGGCTCAACCAGCACAGCTGCAGCACCGTCACCAAAAGAGCGCGCACGTAGAGCGATCCGTATAATCAATAATGCTGGAAAGCTTTTTCCGCAGCACAAACAACAACTTTCTTATAGCGACCGCTTTGTATCATACAAGCAGCTTGATCCATCGTAAAGAGGAATCCGCAACAAGCCGCCTGTGTATCTATGGCATACGCATTAGTAAGCCCTAATTTTCCTACTAAAATAGAAGATGTTGAGGGGAAGTGGAAGTCTGGCGTAATTGATGCTACAAGCAGTGCGTCCACTTCTTTAGGATCTGTTCCTGTCTTTTCAAGTAGTTGCTTCACAGCCTTGCGAGCCATGTAGCTCGTTCCAAGCCCTTCTTCATTTAAGATTCGTCTTTCTTTGATACCAACACGCGACATAATCCACTCATCGCTCGTGTCTACCATCTTAGAAAGCTCTTCATTATTTAATATGTACTCGGGAACATACCCTCCTACACCTGTTATTGCTGCATTAATCATAAAGAGAGTTAAATAACAAAAGCGAGATACAATTTACAAGCTACGAGTCGTATTTGATCCGTATCTTGTAAATTGCACCTCGCAGGATAAGAGAGATTATTCCGTTACGGTCTCTTTTTCGATGGCAAGCTTGCCACGATAATGCCCACAAGTAGGACATACCGTGTGATAAATGTGCCAACCTCCGCAGTTCGGGCAGATCGCCATTGTCGGGGCAACTGCCTTGTCGTGTGTTCTGCGCTTCAGAGTTCTCGTCTTGGATTGTCTTCTTTTAGGATGTGCCATTGTTAATTGTATTTTAGTTGTTATTCTTCATTTTCTATTTGGAATCTACCAAGCATATCTTCATTACACAGCCCTTGTGGATGTTTGCGCTCAATGGGGAGTGAGGTTTCGATCAGCTCATAAATGTCCCAAGACAAGTCATAAATCCTTTCTGATGGTGAGATACATTTTATTTCAAGGTTCTCATTTTTCCTCTCCGTAGCTTACAAAGCAATGATCTCTGATCGCTACTGGGAGACGCACAGCATCTAAACAGCGATCACAAAGCACTTCGACTTCTCCTGCTATGTCGAAATTTAATTGGAAAAGTATCTTCAGTAAATTGCTTTATAGAACACTTTTACGCGAATCGAGCCTCCTGATATTTCTTCTTGTTCAAGTTGTTGAAAAAAATGATCGTCTAAGCTTAAATCAAAAGACTCGTTGGCTGCAGTTGCTCTTTTTAAATCAATCTGGAGATTTTCTAAATTAGCCATAGCGGGTGCAAATTTAGTGCAATTCAGATGAAAGGCAAAAGAAAGCATCGTATATTTACATAAAATAGGATTGCTTCCACGCATATTTAATTGAAAAAGAAGCTCTTTGCTCGAAGTGTGTGCAAAGGGAGCATAAATGTTTAAATTTGTGGTGGCATAAAGAGACTGATAAATCTGAGATTCACCCTTTTCAAAGTTGTTTGGTTTCTATAGCCTTTCCGCTTATTCCTGAAAAAAATAGCTGTTAAATCGTGAAGAACAATTGGGAAAGGCGGAAAAATACACAGAATTTTTGTTGGCTTATCACTCGCCAAGTATTACTTTTTGCAGTATTATTCTTAACCTCTGATTATGCTAGAAATCTCACATCGTGCGGAAGAGATGCCGCAATCGCCGATTCGAAAATTGGCTCCTTTGGCTGATGCTGCCAAAGCTAAAGGCGTACACGTCTTTCATCTTAACATCGGACAACCCGATTTGCCTACGCCGGAAGTAGGGCTTGAAGCTTTAAAGCACGTCACTCGTCAAACGCTCGAATACAGTCCAAGTCAGGGCTTTTTGAGCTATCGTAAGCGTTTGGTTGACTATTACAAAACTTACAACATCGACCTGACGACTGATGATATCATCATTACTACGGGTGGATCTGAGGCTGTGCAGCTTGCATTTATGGTTTGTCTTAACCCAGGCGATGAAGTTATAACGACAGAGCCTACTTACGCCAACTATAAATCGTTTGCTATCGCAGCCGGTGCAAAGGTGCGTACGGTTAGTACCTCTATAGATGATGGCTTTGCTTTTGCCGAAAGTAGAGGAATTTGAAAAAGCTGATCAATGAGCACACAAAAAGCTATCTTGATCTGCAATCCTAACAACCCGACCGGCGGACTTTATACTCCTGAAGAAATGAATCAGATTCGCGAGATGGTCAAGAAGCACAACCTTTATTTGATCTCTGACGAAGTATATCGTGAATTCATTTATGCGGGTTCTCCTTATATTTCTGCTTGTCATTTAGAGGGACTTGAGCAAAACGTAATTCTGATCGATTCTGTTTCAAAGCGCTACAGCGAGTGTGGTATCCGTATCGGTGCATTAGTAACACGTAATGAGGCTGTCCGCAAAGCAGCAATGAAGTTCTGCCAAGCGCGCTTGTCTCCCCCTCTCTTGGGCCAGATTGTAGCAGAAGCGTCAATTGAAGCTGGGCAAGAGTACATCACATCTTGCTATGATGAGTATTTGAAGCGCCGCGATTGTTTAATTGAGGGCTTAAATGCGATTCCCGGTGTTTATTCGCCAATGCCTATGGGCGCATTCTATACAATTGCACGCCTTCCGGTTGAAGATGCATCCGACTTTTGCGCTTGGTGTCTCACGGATTTCAGCTATGAAGGCCAGACCGTGATGATGGCGCCTGCAGAAGGCTTCTATATTACGCCGGGCTTAGGCCGCGATGAGGTGCGCATCGCTTACGTTCTCAAGATCGAAGATATGCAGCGTGCATTGCTCGTATTGCGCAAGGCTCTTGAAGCATATCCCGGCAAGAAGAAGTAAGAACGACAGTCAGAAAACTTCCAAATGAACCTATCGTTATTTTTGGCTAAGCGCTTTTTCTCCGCCGGAGATCGGCAACAGAAAAATCGTGCATCCACGCCGGCCATTATCGTGGCAACTTCCGGTATCGCAGTGGGGCTGGCCGTAATGATTGTCTCCGTTTGCGTTGTGCTTGGTTTCAAGTCTGAAATCAGCTATAGGCTTACCGGATTTGGGTCTCATTTGGAAGTTTTTGATACTAACGCTTTAGCGTCTCCCGAAAGTTATCCGGTTGTCACAGAAGGTGAAATTGTTCAGAAACTGCAACAATTGCCTGAGATTGCTCATTTGCAACGCTTTTCTGAAAAGCAAGGCATCTTGAAGACAACCAACGACTTTCAGGCTGTCGTGTTGAAAGGTTTGGGTGAAGACTATGACATTTCCTTTCTAAAGCACTGCTTAGTAGCCGGTCGCCTCCCAAAATTGAGTGCGACAAAGTCTACAAACGAAATCGCCATCTCTCGAACACAATCCGATTTGTTGAATCTGCACGTTGGAGATCTGGTTTATGCCTATTTTTTTGAGAACACCATTAAAATGAGGCGCTTTAAGATTGTAGGCATATACAGTACTAATATGAAGCAGTTCGACCGCTCATTTGCTCTGACAGGTAAAGCAGTCGTCAATCGCTTAAATGGTTGGCAGCTGGATCAGAGTAGTGGTTTAGAGTTGCGAGTAAAAGATTTTTTTCCACTTTAGATCAAGCCGCTCAGCGTGTAGGTCGTTTGGTCAATGGTCGCAAAGATAAATATGGTGCATCCTATGCCCTGATGTCCATAAAAGAAAACCCGCGGACCGCTTCTGTCTTTAATTGGCTGACGCTTTTAGACGTAAACATTTGGGTCATATTAGTGCTCGTAACGCTTGTGGCCGGCTTTTTCGATGGTCAGTGGTTTGCTCATCTTAATTTTTGGAGCGCACCTCTACGATTGGCCTTTTTGAAGGCACTAGGTTCTTCAAATACGCGAATACGCAATACATTTTTATATTACGCCGCCTTTATTATTCTTCGTGGGTTGGTAATAGGCAACGTTATCGGTTTGGCTTTGGTCTTGCTACAACAACATTTCGGATGGGTTCAACTTAACCCGGAGACGTATTACGTTAGTACGGTGCCCATTAGTCTGAATTGGTGGTATATACTCTTGCTGAATATATCCACTTTTATCATAACTTTAGCGGCCTTAGTCGTACCAAGTTTTATTATTTCTCGTATTCAGCCTGCAAAAAGCTATCAAGTTTGATTGATGTTTAAAAAAATAAAATATTATCTTTGCAGCCGAAACAAACAAACGGGGTGTAGCGCAGTCCGGTTAGCGCACCTGCTTTTGGGGAGCAGGGGGTCGAAGGTTCGAATCCTTTCACCCCGACGTTTGGAAATAGAAGCTTGTAAGTTTGAAGACGTAGTCTTGAAATTTGCAAGCTTTTTTTCCCTTTTTCTTGATTTATACGAATTTGCCACGGACGTTTGGGCTTTTTAGGTTTGATATACTATGGATTGGTCTTGTGCCACGAAAGCTTTCTGCTCCATCTTTGTGTAGTCCTTTTAACGCTTTTTGGCTTGATCTTTCGAGCGATATAAATGTAAAATTACGCAACCAATTCCACCTTATTCTTTGTCCTTTCACGATAGTACATATGTTTTTCATCGTGAGCGTACGTTTATACTATCGTGAGGGGACAAACGTTGCATCACGACAGTAGAATAGAAAACGTTGCAGGCTTAGCTCATAAATGGGCTTGAGTTTACGCATAGTCCAAATTTGCGATGAACTCACTCGGCTCACTCTGAAAAATATTGAAAGGGAGGGGTTAAAGTTTTGGGTGGTAATGTTGTAGCTGAAAGTATAGTTATATTAAAAAAACTTTCTTACTAACACAATATCCTCAAAATGCGCCATTGCAAAAAGTGCCAGTCGGTTAAAATGACAAGGTCCTCGAAGCCACATTGTCGGAAAGTCTGCAAGGAACGCTCGTTACTACAGAGGGAAATATGCGCCACGAGTTGATGAATGTTGAGAAAGAGGCGTGCGTAGTCCGTTGCTTTTTGTAGCATTTCTAGGCCATAACCTTTTCCGCGTTCGTCCTTTAAAATTGCAAGTCCGACTTCAGCTCTCCTGTCAGTAGGCGAAAAGTCGAATAGATCTACTGTGCCTATCGCGCTCCCATCTTCTTTTGTTGCAATCAGCCTTAGTTGATTGTTTTCGTAAATAGATGAGGGTTGCGCTGCAAGATATTGCTTGAGTGCATAGCGAGAATAAGGGCCACAAGCGGACGTAACTTCCCAGAGGCTTGGGTCGTTTTCTATCGTATATAGAAACTCTAGATCTTCAGGCTCCAATGCCCTTAATTGTAACATAGGTTTTTAGCGTGTTTAATGGAATACGTCTCCGGCTGTAATGAGAATTTTCTCTTTCGGAAAGAACGTTCCTAAATAATGCTTGTGATCAGAGTGACTTAAGCGAGACAAGATTTCATCGTAAGAAAGATCTGCCGTATCGTAGACGAAGTATAGGGCTTTGGAGGCGTCTTCAGTTAGTGGCATGTTGAGTCGAAGGAAATCGTCCAAGTGAGTCCCATTATAGTAGCAGCGCTCTTCTGCATTTGAAGGTTTGGGAAAGAGGAAACGCTTAAAACGTCTTAACTGGCGAGATACGAGTGAGAGGCAGGCACTCAAGATGATAGCTGCCATAATGGGGATACTCAATAATAAGCTATAGTGGCGGTAGTGCTTGCGGAAGAAGATGAGCATTGCCTCGTAGAAGACATGAACGTAGCGGAAAGAGTTTTTGTGCGTACTTTCGCCTTTATAGTGTAAAATGGGCGTAGGTAGATAGTAGTTTTTATAGCCGGCTTTGAGTATACGGTAAGAAAGGTCGATGTCTTCACCGTACATAAAAAATTGTTCGTCGAATCCGCCTGTTATTTTCAGCACTTCGTGTTTGGCAAATAAGAAAGCTCCTGATATAATATCAATCTGTGAGCTTTCGTCTTCCGATTGGAAACGCAGATTGTATTTGCCAAATAGCTTGGATTTTGGAAACAGGGTAGCTAAGCCCGTGATCTTGCAGAACGAGGTCCAAGGCGTGGGAAGGCTTCGCCGGGACTCCAAAGCAAACTCTCCGTTGTCGCGTAGCATTTTTACGCCTAAGCCTCCTAAATCAGGACGCATACGAGCAAAAAGTAATGCAGTCGTGTAGCGTGTGTTCGGTTAGTATCGTGTCAGGGTTGAGGAAAAAGTATAAATTTGCCGGTTGCCTTTTTTTCAGTGCAAGGTTGTTTGCTTTCCCAAAAACCAAGATTATGACGATTGGCAATGATATGGAGGTGTGGGTATTGCTGCTGTGGGAATTTGGTTTTCAAGTATGCCACTGAGTCATCTTTGGATGCATTGTCTACGACAAAGACTTCATTGTCGATGCCTTCTACTGCTTTCCACACAGAATGCAGACATTGCTCCAAATAATACTTTACATTGTAGTTGACAATGATGATGGATAAAGTCATTGCTCAGAGTCTTTTGATTTGAATGGAAAGCAAAGAATGCTAGCCACTACAGCAATAACAAAGCTATAAAAGCGATGTGCCTGTAAAAGAGATGCTGTAGTAGCAGAAAATGCTGGGTAGCGTTGCGAGGCATAAAAGGAATAATCGCAGACTTATCCATTTTGCTTGCTTTTTCTTGCTCTGTGCTGTCGTAGGTTGCCCTAAAATGGCTGCAACTCTTTTCCAAGAGGGTAGGGAATAAGCCAAAAAGGAGCCGCCAATAGCAGTTATGATGGAAATAATGTCTGAAAAATATGTTGTCTCAGCACTTTTCCCAAGAAAACTCGTCGGAATGATTTCCGCTTCAGATAAAGCAACGTAGATGATAATGACTATCCAAAGGCAAAAGAGGCCTCTTTTTGGAAAGATAAGTATGGGGATGCTGTGTCTGGTTGTCTATGGTTATTCATTTGCTTTTTATTGCTTGATTTCTACGCGTTCAGTGATGGAACGCCCTAATGTGATTTCGTCAGTGTATTCTAACTCCTCTCCAACGCTAACACCGCGCGCCAAGGTCGTAAGCTTGACGTCATATTGTGCGAGTTTGCGCTGAATAAAAAAGATTGTGGTGTCACCCTCCATTGTCGGGTTTAGTGCAAAAATAATCTCTTTTACCTCTCCACTTGCTACTCGGTCAATCAAACTATCTATTTCAAGATCAGAAGGCCCAACGCCATCCATTGGAGATATAACGCCGCCCAAAACATGATAGAGTCCGCGAAAGGCACCTGTATTCTCAATGCTTAATACGCCTGATATGTTTTCTACTACACATACGACAGATTGATCGCGTAGCGGGTTGGCACATATCTCGCAAATATCAGTGTCGGAGATGTTGTGGCATATGTTGCAATAATGGATCTTTTCTTTGACTGCAATAAGACTTTCTGCAAAGGAATTTACGTAGGCCTCATCTTGTTTTAGCAGATGAAGCACTAAGCGCAAAGCCGTTCGCCTTCCGATACCCGGTAGTTTGGTAAACTCATTCAGTGCACGTTCTAAATGTTTTTGACGGATATTGTTCATTCATTCAGTCAGAGTTGGAATGGCAAAAGTTAGGAAAATTCATTATTTTTGCATTACAAACAATCAAAAAATGAAGATTAACACAGCTGAATTTAAGATAAGCAGTCGCGTTTAGATCAATGTCCTGCTACGATGATTCCTGAATATGCATTTATTGGTAGAAGTAATGTGGGAAAGAGTAGCCTGATTAATATGTTGACAGGACGGTCCGCACTAGCTAAGACTTCGTCAACTCCGGGAAAGACGTTGCTCATCAATCACTTTATTATAAATGATGAATGGTTCTTGGTAGACTTACCTGGTTATGGCTTTGCGAAACGCAGTAAGAAGGAGCGTGAAGAATTGCGCAAGATGATTGAGCGTTATGTGACTCGCCGCGAGCAACTCACAAACTTGTTTGTGTTGATAGACTCTCGGCTGAAGCCGCAGGCGATAGATCTTGACTTCATTCGCTTTTTAGGCGAAGCAGGTGTGCCTTTTGCTATTATCTTTACTAAGGCTGATAAGAATAAGAGAGGAGTCTTAAAGTCCAATGTACAAGGCTTCTTAAATACATTAAAAAGAGGAGTGGGAAGAACTCCCACCTTACTTTGTCTCCAGTTCAATAAGTAATTTAGGAAGAGAAGAAATTCTTAATTACATTGAGCAGATTAATGGCTCGCTCCAGTAAGATGAAGCGATTTAATTTGAATATGCGCTCTGTTAAGGCTGCACTTATCGTTGCTGCTTTAATTATTGCCGCTCTTTCGCTTGTTGTAAGCAATATCTTAATAAAGGATCTGACTCGAGAAGAAACAGCTAAGATGGAAGTCTGGGCTGAAGCAATGCGTTCGTTAACGCGTGCTGATGAAAAACACTGATTTAAATTTAGTCTTGCGCGTTCTCAATGGGAATAACACGATTCCTGTTATTGTTTTTGGATGGACAAGGGCGCGTCCTAGCAGCACGAAATATAGGGATTCCCCAGGATAGTTTGGAGAGTGTCTTATCTGATGTGCAGAGTAAGAGTTACAAAACAATTACTAAAGATCTGCTGTTGCGTGCAGATAAAATGAAATCTTCTGGGCTATGTATGGAAATGAAGCTTTCTGACGATAACGTTGCAGATAACAAGATCGAAATCTGTTACGAACCATCTTTTGATGTTGAAGCGTTTAGCCACGTATCCCTATGTCCAGTTAGGCGTTGTGGCTTTATTTATAGTCGTTGCTATTTTAGCCTTACTAAGTTCGAAGAGAGCAGAACAAAATAAGGTTTGGGTTGGTCTTTCGAGAGAGACTGCACACCAATTGGGTACGCCTATCTCGTCTTTAATGGCTGGCAGCATTATTTTGCGTGAGAGTTATCCCGACGACCCCTTGATACCGGAGATGGATAAGGACATTCAGCGGCTTCAATTGATTGCTGAACGCTTTTCTAAGATTGGTTCTGCGCCAGAGATGACGCGGGAGAATCTAAACGAAGTTATCCTCCGTGTGCTCAGTTACATCGGTAAGCGCACGTCGCAAAAAGTTAAGCTCCAGACGTCTTTCTCTGCATCTGTGATGTACGCGAAAAATCAATGCTCCGCTTTTTGAATGGGTCATTGAGAACCTTTGTAAGAACGCTATTGATGCGATGTCTGGTGTTGGGGAGATTAATATTGGTGTAACAGAACGTGATAAGCGAATTACAATATTGGTTTCCGATACCGGAAAGGGCATTGCTAAGAAAAAAACTTTAAGAATGTTTTTAAGCCTGGTTTCACAACTAAACGCCGCGGATGGGGGCTTGGCCTCTCGCTGGCCAAGCGTATTATTGAGGAGTACCATCGCGGGAAAAATCTTCGTAAAGAGTAGTGAGCTCGGGCAAGGCACTACATTCTGTATACAACTTATAGATAGAAGTTGAGCACAGATAATCACCATTAAAAGTCTATCGAAAAAAACGGAAATTGATCTGTCTTCCAGTTAAGAAGTTGGGGACGGCATATTGTGTGTTTGTAATATCCGTAACCCAAAAAGTAAGAATTGATATTTTGAATTCCTAATAGATTAAAAAGCATCAACGCCTAACCACGCATTCTTTATCATTCTTCCCAAGCCTCGCGTGAGATGGTGGTCTTCGTTGTTAATTAAACGATAGCTCACGCCCAAGTCTACGCGTTTATAAGCAGGTGCTCGGAACGTTTGTTGTGAGCGATCCGTATGCGGAGGGCCGAAAGGCAGTCCATCCGCAAAGGCTAATTTTTAGCGTACTTCTCCAGCGCGTACTCCCAGGGAAGAAATCTGTGAAATAAAGTGAGACATTGTAGCGCTGACTCGTTGGACGAGGTAACCATACGCCTGCAATTTTTTTCTTTGGTTTGCATTAAAGAAACCGACAACCAACTATCTGTGCCGGGCACAAACTCGCCATATAATTTCAGATCTAAGCCTGCTGCATAACCGGATGCCATGTTACGACCATAATAGACTACTCTTATGTTGTCAACGCTGTATGGGTTTAAGTTGGAGAGCGCTTTATAATAAAGTTCGGCTGTAAACTTAAACGGGCGATCAAGCAGGCGGAAAGTATAATCTCCTCCAAGGACGAAATGGATAGACCTTTGCGATTTAATAGATCTATTTAGATGAACCTTGGCAATGCCGTTGACCAACGTCGTATCTCTTAATTCTTTGTAGAATGGCGGTTGATAATAGAAGCCCGTGGCAAATCGCAATGTCCAATGATCGTTGGCCGCCGGAAGCAGCCCAATGGAAATGCGAGGCGAGATTGTTGTTTCCTTGTTCCAATCCCAATGACTTAATCTTACGCCGTAGGTGAGATTAAACAAGCCTAATTTACTCTTGAATCGCCAACTATCTTGCAGGAAGCCTGAAAGTCTGTTACCCTGCACCTCATTAGCTGAGTGCAAACTATAAATAAGGCGCAGCATCTCAGGGCGTATGGGGGAGCGAGTAGCCCATAGAGTCGCGCATTTCCCATTCGCGTGCATTTTCCTTTATTTTTTCAAACTGCCAGTTTAGGCCTGCTTGTAGTGTATGTCCGGTAAACTTTGTGCGAAAGCGAAGTCCGGCATTAAAAAAACGCTGGCTCTTAGTCTGTTTCGGGCGTGTTCCATATAAGTTCCAACCCCTAATTGCTCTGTGCCTGTCGCTTCATTGAGCCAATATTGCCCTTTGAATGTCATACGTTTCGTGCTCTTGTGTAGAAAAAGAAGAGAGTTGCAAGGCCAAATAACTTTCCGGTGTAAAATGACGTGTGAGCGAGAAAGCACCAAAGAACGTGCGGAAATAATCTTTCTCTTCTCCATCAAAATAGACCTTAAACTTTTTTTAGCATCGTTCATCGTACCAAAGTTTGTTTCGCGGTCTTTTTGGCTTAAAGTTGTAATGATTGTCAGAGATATTGCCCAATACATCTATCGTCCATCTTCTGTTGGGCGACCAAGAAAGATAGGCCTGATAATCCAAAAAGTTGGGGTTATACTCACCGGTAGTTTCTAAAGAGCCCAACAAGTAGCGTGTCGTCTTATAGCGGAGCGAGGTCATGAGGCTGAACTTTGAATTGCCGCCGCCTAAGTAGATGCCACCGCCCAGCATACTTCCGTTTACTCGTCCTTCAAAGCCTGTCGGGCGCTTATAAGTAATGTCTAAGACGGAAGACATCTTGTCTCCATATCTCGCTTCAAAGCCTCCTGATGAGAAGCCTATCTTTTCGACCATATCAGAATTGATAACGCTGAGGCCTTCTTGCTGACCGGAGCGCACAAGCATTGGGCGGAAGATTTCAAGACTGTTCAGATAGACGACATTTTCGTCAAAACTACCGCCGCGGACGTTATATTGAGAAGACAACTCATTATGTGTGGAGACGCCGGCTTGCGTGGCGATGATTTCCTCTACGCCATTACCCGTCGTTGACGGCATCGTGATTTGGTCCGCCAACTTAATACGTTGCTCTGTCGTAGTTTGCTTCGCTTGCCCCACGACTACAGCCGTGTTCAGCGTATTTCCGTATGCCGGTAATACGATGTCCAGTCGAATAGAGTCGCCTGGATTGCGCAGCAGACGCTTCCGCGTTTCATAACCTATCTGTGAATACACAACGACTACGGAGTCGCGCGAAGTACAATAGAGCGTATATTCACCCTTTAAGTTGGTTGAAGTCAGAATGCTTGTTCCTAGAATGCGAACGTTGGCCAACTCTAGAGGTTGTCCGTCATCATCTTTCACAAGGCCGAAAATCTTCGTCCGTTGAGCTGATGAAGAGATGGCAAGGAGCAAGAAAAATATGCTGAGAATGTAACGTTGCTTCATACTATTTCTAAAACGGCAGAGTGGGGGCTATATTGTGTAAACCTCTGTTGAAGTTATTTTTGAGCACAGCCCGATTATTGCGTGTTTGTTCTGATATGCCATAGCCCTTGTTCTTATTCTTTTAATTCTTATTTTTCGTGAACCGATGCTCCCATCATACTTTCACCCCCTTTATGTGGTTCTTTTCAATTCACAATGATAAGCTACGCATAGACAATGAATGAGGAACAACCTCTAAAATCCGTTTTTTTATTGTCCATTATTTGATGATCAGCAGCTGAAGTCTTGCCTTGCTTTATTTTCATCGTGAACGTAAACTTGTACTGTCGTGAAGGGACGTTTGTACGCTCGTGAAAGGACAGCTGTCCGCTCGTGATGGTAGCCGTAAAATTCCGAGTAGCGTAGCCGAGACTTGGGACTTATCGTCGTGGAATGCTAAAGATTCGCATTGAAATCAGAGGAGACAAACTTCCGAATACTTGCCATTATTTGGCTTTTGCCGGAAAATGTTGCGTGATAGCTTGCTCTCTATGTTGTAAAATGATCTCTATGCCAAATTTTTCTGAAAGATGTTCTGCCAAATGCTGGGCGCTATATACGCTACGATGCTGTCCACCGGTGCAACCAAAGGAGAACATAAGCGCGGTGAAGCCGCGGTCTAAATAACGCTGTACGTGAAAGTCGGCCAATGCATATACGTGTTGCAGAAAGGGCAATATTTCGCCGTTTGTTTCCAGAAATCGTATGACGGGAGCGTCAAGTCCTGTCAGCTTTTTGTAGGGTTCATAGCGTCCCGGATTGTGCGTGCTGCGGCAATCGAAGACATAGCCACCTCCGTTTCCGCTGGTATCTTCCGGTATGCCTTTCTTGTAGCTAAAACTAAAAGATGCGTACGACCAATGTGGGGGCTTGCACCTTAACTGTCAACTGTTTTTGCTGGTTCCGGCGAGGGCGTGGGGAGTTGGAATTGGGGCAGTTGTACCAACTTTTTCCAATGTTTGTGATAAATAAGGGTAAGCAGCAGCTACGCCTTTCTGCAAGGCTTCGCGGAGATTTGCGATGGCCAATGGAATACTTGCAAGAAAGTGGGGCTTATGTTCTACATAGCCTCGCAAGCCATAAGCACCCAATACTTGAAGTGTGCGAAAGAAGACAAAAAGATCCAGACGCTGCAGGAATTTTTCTATCAATGTCGGTGATTTCCTCAAGTGCACTTAAATATTCTTCCAACAAAATCGTTCGCAAATCAGCTCCATAGTGGGCCGATGCTTGCCATAAGAATGAGGCAACGTCGTATTCTAAAGGTCCTTCGCGCCCGCCTTGATAATCGATGAAGTAAGGGTTGCCATCTACCAACATAATGTTGCGTGCTTGAAAGTCGCGGTAAAAGAAAAACCTGTCTGCTCGTTGTCATTTAAATCGGAGCCCAATTGGAGTAAATCGGCTTCTAATTGTATTTCATCAAAGGGTAGTCCGGCTACTTTTTAGAAAGCAATATTTGAAATAATAGAGATCAAACATAGCTGCTTTGACATCAAAACGAGTAGGGGGAGCAGGCGCTCCGTATTTAGGCCGACTATGCCCTTTACCTGAAATGCGGGCAATAGGCGGATGGTCTTTTTCAGCAGTTCTATGTGATTGGTCGTATAACCTATTTGACTTTCTCGACCCGTACGCAGTGCTTCGAAAAGTGACTTACTTCCGAGGTCTGTTTGTAAATAACTCATTCGATCTTCAGATACGGCCAAGATTTTTTTGGAACGGGCAAGGACTTTTCTGTAAAATGCTGCGTCAGATAGATGAAACTCTCATTTTTCTTTTTCGCGATTCTCCGATTACGCCGATGCAGCTTTGGGCATCTTGCCCCCACTAATCGGAAATATTGTCGGTTACTGCCTGATCCGGTTAATGGCGTGATGGTCTTAAGCGGCGCGGTGAAGCATTGGCTGTATAATTGCTGAAGTATGGTAGTATTTTTCAGAAAAACATAAGGGAAGGGATGAAGCGTTATGGGTCTTTTTATTGGATGCTGTTGGCCAAATTCATTAAATGGACAGCCACCAAGGCTGCCGTCTCTGTGCGCAGACGGCTGTTGCCCTAACGATACGGGGATAAATCCTGCAGCCACAGCGGCTTCTACTTCTCGCAGACTAAAGTCTCCTTCCGGTCCAATAAGCACTTGGGCCGACTCTTCGCCTTTGAGTAGTTGGCCAAGAAAGGCGGAAGAATGTATAGAAGTGCTTGCGTTTGTTGGACTTGAATCGGCGTCGCAGATATTTTTCCATATTATAGCAATGGGCTATGTATCTCTTACCTTCGAATGGACGATTGATGAAAGCATTGAACGTTATCATCTCGGGAATTTGAGGCAAAATAGCTTTTATGACTTTGCTTCATTGCACTGATAGCTATACGATTCATTCGCTCAATCTTGATTTGCTTGCGCTCTGAAAAACTCGCAGGCGACGAAATTTATTTGATCGACACCAATTTCTGTGGCTTTTTTTCTACAAAACCATTCCATTCTATCCAAGTGCTTTGTGGGCGCAACGGCAATCTCTAATTTGTTTTTCCACAATGGGCGTGCGCTCTCTTGGGATAATAGCTGGACGCTACAATGCTTATTGGTAACCAAGGAGAGTGCAGCTTTGTAAAAAGAGCCTTTTCCGTCAGTGATGATGATCTCTTCGCCCTCTTTCATGCGCAACACTTTGGAGATGTGTTGCGCTTCATCGATGGAAGCTCTTTGTTTGTCGCAATGTCGGGCGCGTAAAAAAACGTGAAACTCTTTTCATTCTTCTGCTATAGTTCTGCGTTGAATCTCTTTTTTTGATTTGATCGGCAAGTTCGTATTCTTCATTATGGACGGCTTGCTCTAATGCTTCTTGTAAGAGTTGGAGATTCATTGAAGAGAGAGGAAATTTTATTACGCCCTCTTTGGGGTTGATATTGACGAGAAACATTAAATCTTTCTTGTAAATGTATATAGGTTTGTGTTGCCCGATGGCAACAGCTAACCCCTCTGTGATAGAAACGTTGATGGAGTGAAGAAGACCTTCTTGAAGAAAAAATAAATGTGCTGTAAGCAAACTCTCTGGGCTTACTTTAAATAAAAGATATTGGAGTTGAAAATTGAAAGCTCCACTCAAGGAGGATATTAAACCGCTTGTAAATGAGAAGTTGGTGCGTAGTCCACTTACAATAATGTCTTTTTCTTCTTTATTGATTAAGGTCGGGACGAGATTGTTTCCGCCCTTTTCTTTGAACAATAAAATATAGGCGCTCTTTAATGTGGCTCCTTGGGTTATACCTTGTGCTTGAAGTTCGATAAAATCTGGATCCATCTTCATCAATTCTTTTTGCAAAGATAGGCAGAGAAGATTAAAAAGTAGAAATCCACATTATATAATATAGAGGAAGATACTAAAAAAGCAGTTCGTACAGGGTATGTACGAACTGCTTTGTCTATGATGAGTAAAATTACTCTTCTGAATTATTCAGCACGCAATGTGAAGCGGCAGAATGCTACGGCTGTGAGATCTTTGTCTGCTTGCTGTAGATATTGGCGAACTGTAATCTTGCTATCTTGAATGAAATCTTGATTGAGAAGCGTTGCTTCTTTGTAGAAAGCGTTCATACGGCCTTCTGCAATGCGCTCTACAAGATTCTCGGGCTTACCTTCTTCACGCGTTTTCTCAATGGCAATCTTGAATTCTTCAGCACGGATTTCTTCAGGAACATCATCCTTATCCACACTTACAGGATTCATTGCTGCAATTTGCATTGTCAATGCGTGACCTTGCTCCTCTGCAGCCTTATTAAGTTGTACCATTGTGCAAAGAATGTTCTTTGCTTGATGATTGTAGGTATAAATGTGCTCTCCTTCTAAAACAAAGTAGCCATCAAGCTCCATTTTTTCACCCGTAATACCAGACTGATTGGTTACAGCGTCTTTTACTGTTCCCTTATCATTCAAATGTAGTGCTTCAACTTCTTCAAGGCTCTTGCACTTGTTTGCGACTGCAAGATCTAAAATGCTTTGCGTAAGTGCCACGAAATCTTTGTTGGCAGCCACAAAGTCTGTCTCGCATTTCAAAGCAATCATTGCTCCGAAGCCTTCTACAGCTTTAACTAATACGCAGCCATTAGATGCTTCGCGATCAGAGCGTTTTTGCTGCAATCGCTTGGCCGCGTTTGCGGATGATTTCAACAGCCGTGTCCATATCGCCATTAGCTTCCAGCTAAGGCTTTCTTGCAATCACCAAGGCCTGCTCCGGTCAAGGTGCGTAGCTTCTAATGTCTTCAATTGTTACTTCCATGAGTAAATCAATAATTGAGGATTATAATTGTGGATTATTCCGCTTTAGGCGTTTCCTCCGTTGCCGGTGTTGTTGCAGATTCTGCTTCTACGCCTTCTTCGCTCTTCTCTTTGCGAGCACGAGTCGTACGTTTGCGAGGAGCTTTCTCTTCAACTTCTTTCGCTTCCTGATCTACCTTTTTCTGCTTTGCGCTCTTCTAAAGCCTTCTGCGATAGCTGCGCAGCAAGCGTCAAGGATTACTTCAATGCTTTGTTTAGCATCATCGTTTGCAGGAATAACGTGATCAACAGAGTTGGGGGTCTGAGTTCGTATCAACAATGCCGAAGACAGGAATATCCAAGCGATGAGCTTCTTTTACTGCAATGTGCTCTTTCATTACGTCTACAATGAAGAGGGCTGCAGGAAGACGTGTCAAGTCTGCGATAGAACCAAAGTTCTTTTCGAGTTTAGCACGTTGGCGAGAGATTTGGAGGATTTCACGCTTAGAGAGGTTAGAGAAAGTTCCATCGGCTGTAAGCTTGTCGATGTTGGCCATTTTCTTAACCGCCTTGCGGATTGTCGGGAAGTTGGTAAGCATACCGCCCGGCCAACGTTCCGTAACATAAGGCATATTTACTGCAGCTGCTTTCTCAGCAACGATATCTTTTGCCTGTTTTTTAGTAGAAACGAAGAGGATGCGCTTGCCTGACTTTGCAATTTGCTTGAGGGCTTCTGCTGCCTCATCAATCTTTGCTACAGTCTTGTGCAAGTCGATAATATGAATGCCGTTGCGCTCCATAAAGATATAAGGAGCCATTGCAGGATTCCATTTGCGCTTGAGGTGGCCAAAATGACAGCCAGCCTCTAAAAGTTGGTCAAAAGTTGTTCTTGACATAATTTTGTTTTGTTCGTTTACTTTCTGTTTGTAATTGCTTTAAGCAACCAGCTCCTGAGTAGGCGATACGCATCCCAAGAGTTTAGATGCTAAACGTGCACCAATAGCAAACCATATATTTTGCTTTGCGAAGCTACTCTTAAGAAGAATGTTCGGCAGAGCAAAGCGTATATTAACGTTTGCTGAATTGGAAGCGACGGCGTGCTTTGGGGCGTCCCGGTTTTTTACGTTCAACAACGCGAGAATCGCGAGTGATGAAGCCTTCTGCGCGGAGCGCTTTCTTGTCTTCGGCATTGATCTTCACCAATGCGCGTGCAATCGCTAAGCGCAACGCTTGACTTTGGCCTGTGAAGCCACCGCCATCAATATTTACTTTGATGTCATACTTCTCTGTTGCGCCCAACAGTTGAAGTGGTTGTTTTACCACGTACTGAAGAATAGGCGAGGGAAGTATTCCGTCAGGTCTCTTTTATTTATTGTAATCTTACCCGTACCTTCGGTCAAGAATACACGTGCTACGGCGCTTTTGCGGCGGCCTGTTGCATTGATCATATCCATATTCTTTCTTATTTATACTGGTTAATATCAATCACCTTCGGAGATTGTGCTTCGTGCTTATGTTCTGCGCCTTCATAGACGTGGAGATTTTTTTAAGCAATTGTGCACCAAAGGCGATTCTTGGGGAGCATACCTTTTTACCGTACGCAGCAAAAAGTCTTTCAGCACCATTGGGTTTAGCCAAGATTGAAGCCGGCGTTTGTTCGCGTTGGCCGCCGGGATAACCCGTATAAGAATAATAAATACGATCTGTCATCTTATTGCCGGTCAACTTAACCTTGTCGGCATTTATGATGATCACGTTGTCACCACAATCTACGTGCGGCGTAAAGTTTGGTTTGTACTTGCCGCGAAGCAGTTTGGCAACCTTTGAGCTGAGACGGCCAAGAATCTGGTCTGTAGCATCTACTACGACCCATTCCTTATTCGCTGTCTCTTTGTTTGCAGAAATGGTCTTGTAACTTAAAGTGTCCACTCTTCGTTTGTTTTTAATTGTATTACTACTAAATTTTCGGCTGTTTGTCTCGAAAGATCCATTACCCGGCCAAAGGTAGCCCTTTCTTAACCAACAGTTTTTGCAGCGTTTTTTTACGCCGCAGATAATAATCGGCCTGCAAAAAGTAGGCATTTTTGGACTAACCTACAAAGTCTTTTTTTGCGTTTCTTTTTAGGATAGAGCGATTTATATCGCTGTTTTGTAGGAAAGAACAGCTCGAAATATGATTCGCAAGGCGGCCAATATGAAGTTGTGTAGCGTATAAATAAGACGCTAAAAAGTCGGAATTATCTTTCTGGCTGATGAGTGATTACTTTTAAAGTCTATTACTAAGTATATGGCATGTTGAGTCGTATATCTGAAAGCTTAAAAGTAAAATATCGAAAGTATGGAGCCTGTTGTGCTTTAAGCTGATTTTTTTGTGTTGTACGCTCGTGAGCGTACGATTGTTCTTTTCACGAGCGCAAACTTGTACTATCGTGAGGGTACAAGTTTACACTCACGAGGCGACAAGGCTCGATCGCGTTTTTCGCTTAAAAAAATAGGGCGTTTGTATGCTTTTTATGTGTCGAACGCGCTCGATTTTTATTTAAATAAAAGAAATCATACAATAAATAGGTGAAGATTTATTGTTACCTTTGCCCGTGAAACTCATATTAGAGTGCTGATTAACCGAGATGTGTATTGCTTTTTTTATCTCTCATTAGATATAAAAATGGCGTAAAAGTTAGTCAAACGCATACAGTAATAAATTTTTAGTTATGCATACAATTACAGAAAAATTAAGGGCTTTTTGAGCGACTATTGGACGTAATGGATACGTTGCGCGAGAAATGTCCTTGGGATCATAAGCAGACGATTCAAAGTTTGCGTCCTAATACGATCGAAGAAACCTATGAGCTTTCAGAAGCGATATTGGGTGGTAATATGGCTGATATTCGTGAAGAGTTAGGGGATATTATTATGCACATAGTCTTCTATTCTAAAATCGGAGAGGAGTCGAAGCAGTTTGATATTGCAGACGTATGTAATGCTGTATGCGACAAACTGATTTATCGTCACCCCCATGTTTATCCGCCAAAAGATGGTGTGCTTACACAAGTCACATCTTCGGAGCAGGTAAAAGCGCAATGGGAACAACTAAAGACGCAGGAGAAAGAAGGAAATAAGACTGTTCTGGGCGGCGTTCCCGAGTCGCTGCCGGCGCTCATCAAAGCTTATCGCATTCAAGACAAGGCGCGCGGCGTAGGTTTTGATTGGGATGAAAAAGAACAGGTTTGGACTAAGGTGAAAGAAGAGATTCAAGAGTTTGAGGCTGAAATGAAAGCCGAAAAAAACTCTCGAAAAGAAAAAGCCACCGCCGAGTTTGGCGACGTGATGTTCAGTCTTATCAATGCTGCCCGCCTTTACCATATCAATCCGGATAATGCGCTGGAGCAGACGAATCGGAAGTTTATACGCCGCTTTAATTATCTTGAACAACGCGTAAAAGAACAAGGGCGCAACTTGAAAGAGATGACTCTTCAAGAAATGGACCAGTTCTGGGATGAAGCGAAGGCTTCAGAACAAAAAGTAAGCAACATCCGCCTCTATAAATAGGTTATCTTGAAGCAACAATCAACATGGATTATCAAGCAACGATTGACTACCTCTTTAATAGTACGCCCCTCTTTCAGCATTTGGGGGCTTCGGCTTATAAGCCCGGCCTTCAAACGACTTATGCTTTAGATGCTCATTTTGGATTTCCGCACAAAAAAAGTATAAAACGATTCACGTTGCGGGGACAAATGGCAAAAGGCTCTTGCTGTCATACTTTTAGCTGCGATTTTTGCAATCGGCTGGTCTGAAAAGTGGGACTCTATACTTCTCCGCACCTATTAGACTTTCGTGAGCGCATAAGAATAAACGGAGAAATGATTTCCGAGCAGTTTGTCGTTGATTTTTGTGGAAAAAGAGCGCCCATTCTTTGAGCCTCTTCATCCGTCTTTTTTTGAAATCACTACAGCACTTGCACTTCACTATTTTGCAGTAGAACAGGCAGATATAGCTGTCGTAGAGGTGGGTTTGGGAGGAAGGTTAGATTGCACCAATGTTATTACTCCGTTGCTTTCGATCATTACAAATATCAGCAAAAGATCATACAGAGTTTTTTTAGGAGATACTTTGTCGGCTATTGCAGGCGAGAAGGCAGGTATTATTAAGTCACACATACCCGTTGTAATAGGAGAGACTCAACCTGAAACTTATAAGGTATTTGCAGAAAAGGCCGCTGAGATGGACGCTCCGATTACTTTTGCCGATGAGCAACCTGAAGTGCTTTCCTCTTTTCTTTCTTCTGATGGACTAAGAGTGTATCAAACGCGAAATTATGCAGAACTAAAAGGAGAGCTTGCGGGCGAATGTCAGGTAAAAAAATGCCAACACGATCCTGAATGCTTTGAATATCTTAAAGCAAACTGAGATAGGGCGGTGGCTTACTGAACGTGCCATAGCAAATGGCTTTAGACACGTTTGCAAACTTACCGGCTTGATGGGACGATGGCAAGTATTGCGCGAACAGCCGAAAGTCGTTTGCGATACAGGACATAATGCAGGCGGGTGGAAATATTTAAATCATCAGTTGCGCGGCGTCTCCGGTCGACTGCACATCATCTTTGGTATGGCCAACGATAAAGCTGCTGATGCCGTCATTGCAGAACTGCCCGAAAATGCCTGTTTTTATTGGACTCGTGCCAATACGGCTCGTTCTTTTTCTGAAGATGAGATTCAGACATTTGCGCGCAGCCACGATAGAACTGGTCAGGTGTTTCATCGCGTTTCAGATGCATATCAAGCGGCATTGAAGGCTGCAAGCTTGGAAGACACGATCTTTGTCGGAGGGAGCAACTTTGTTATCGCAGACTTACTATCTTTTTCTTCAAAAAGAGGATTAGCATTATCTATCACTTAAAGATACTCGATTTATGAGACGGATTTTTATTTCTGATTGTCGTAATATGTTGTGTGCAATATAGTTTCGCGCAAATAACGAAAGATACTATCACACAGCAAGTTTTGCTGTATGCGTCAAAAGGTGATGTACGCTTATTGCGTCCTCTTTATGACAAAGCAAAAAATCAACTCTCTGTTCCGTCTCGTCTTTATTGTGACTTGGTGCTTTCGCGTGCTGAAGGCGATAAAGAGCGGATGAATGCTTGCATTGACAGCTTGATGACGCAATATCCGACATCGCTTAATAGTAGGGTAAGAGTATCGTTAATCAATCTCAAGGCTGAGTCGTTACTAAAAGAAGGGGCTTATGCTGAGTTAATTGACTTTGCAGACCTCCAACTGCAATATATGAAGCGCCATCGCTATCGAAAGCAGGCGATGAAACGGCTGCAAACTTTAAAACAGCAAGCATTAAGCTATACGGATGGGACCGTTGCTGGTCGTATTCAAGGGCTAATTCAACAACGGAACATTGCAGAGCTTATTACTTATGAAGAAGAAGTTGATAAGCTTCCTCAAATGCAAAAGTTGTTGGGCAAAATGCTGTTGGCTGATGCATTTAATAGCAACAAAGCTGCATTGAGTTACGCTGAAACACTATTAAAGCAGTATGCAGACTCACTTTCGTCGGATGATCTCAAAACGATTTTTTTGATATTAGTGCGAATGAGTTGATGCGTAACGGAAATTGGCAGGCGCTATCTCAACTTTGTCAATCGGAACCCTTTCAAAGTAAATTCCCAAATTTGATTAAATCGCCTCAAATTATAAGTGAAGCCTATTTAAATGTAGGAAAGACTAGCCTCACATTTACTCGTACAGATGCTGCTTTGCAGGTTTCTCGCTATTGGCCACTTATGACGAGCGCGCAAATCAATAACCAGCAGAGAATTTCCTTAACCATTTCGACTGCGCAGCAGTACACCTTGTTGTCTACCCAAGATATCCGTAACAGTGGGTTGGTTCCGCTGAACGATACGATAGTTGTATACGATTGGGAAGGCCCTATTATTGTCTCGCCGGTGCTTGTTCCTGAGTTAACTTGCGGTGATATTGTTTTTTTCGTAATCTTTTTGTGTTACGCTGTATTGCCTGTAGATGGTTTTTCTCGCATACAAACGAGTATTTTAGGTACAAACGAGTTGAGAAGATTAGGACAAATAGAGATATACAAAGAGAAATGGTTTGTTAAACCTCAAACAGGAAGGGACAATAAATTAGCGCATAGTACTTCGCACAATATATATTGGGATCAAGATGGAAGACTTCTTGTTAAAGGCGTCCATAAAATGAAGGATTATTCTTTTTATCTTAGATGTGGATTTTCCTTCCAATACATTTTCTGCAGCAAACTTTTCGCCATTAATTACCGATACAACAGATTTCCAACTGCAAATACAGTTTGTTGATGATGAGAACAAGCGTAAAATGGCTTCTGTTAAGCTTCCTAGTTTATCTCTCACGCCTGTTGGAAATAAGGATCTAGCTGGAATAATAGGCTATCCTTTTTATCCATAGCCTTAATTATGCTAAGATAGATTTTTGAAACCATGAATTTTTCCCCTCTTTCGCAACAAGAGGATTCTAACGATTCAGAAGAGGAGGTTTCGGATAACACTGATGCTTTCTTGTTAGAGCGAAATCTTGCTTCGCGCTTACTTTCTACGCCAAGTAAAAACGATGCGGATTTTTTGCGACTTTTAGCTGCACGAGGAAAAAAATGATCCGGAGCCAATTATAGCCTTTGCTGATACTCTATTGCACGGATCGAATAAAGATTTATCAGAAAATCAGCTCTATTTAGTTGCTATGGAGGCTACGAATGCCTTAGCCTTGAGAGGCGAGTATAAGGCTGCGGTCGATATTTGCAAAAATGATCGACAGTGATCGTTTTAGCGGCAATATGCTCAATGTTTTTATGGAACTTGGGCAGATATATAAAGCTGCTCAGGCTTACGAAAGACCTTTATTGAAGCCAATATCGGGAGCGTCCACTTTGGATTACCTCAAGGATGAGGAGGTAAAAAAATACGCATAAATGGAAAGTCTACGTCGGCTTATTTAGATCCGACGGAAGCCTACGTGATTATTTCCGAGAAAGTACAGCATAAATTCGATATACAGCTTATTTATAGCAGACCAAATTACGCTGTCGGTATTATTAAGCAGGTAAAATTAGGAGACTTTACCTTAGAAAAATTTGCTATGTCGCATTACAAAGGAAAATGTACCGACCACCATCGGCTACAATGTGCTACGCCTAATTCCTGAGGTTGAATTTTTCAAATGCTGGTGTAATTTTTGCGCTCACGAACAACAGGTCAAGGGAAGGCTTCCTCCATTCGATTTGATGATGAACTCTGTGTTCAAGCAGAGAATCAAGCAGATTATATTCCTTTCAGATTGGTTCGGAGTGGCAAGAATAGCATTCTTGATTACACACTTCCCCCGATCACGCTTGATAAGGCAACTTTCAGCAAGATAGACTTTGTTCCGGCCGACTTTTCTTCTCAATCTCCCGTCTATTACAAAGGGACAATTTCAATAGAAGAACTCATTCGAAAGCAAGGAAAATTAGTCTTCGATTTTTCAGCATATGACTATCCGCTAAGATGAGGGCTTATAGGAAAGAGGACGTTGGCTTATTAGAAGAAAAAAACTCTGAGTCAACGTCCTTTTTTTGTTTTTGCAATTTATTTCCCACATTGAAGAATTAAAGCGCCTCGTTCTTTCATATCATAACACGGTATTGCATTTTCCGCTGCTTCCGTGGAGTATTTGGCGCGGTAAAAGTCGGTTAATGATGTATCTAAGATAATAGAATCAGGTGCAAAATAGTTCAATGCGGTTGATAAGTCTTGCTTATAACCCGGCATAATATAGAGATAATTCACTTGTAGTAGGGAGGCACTCGTTCCTTGCCGTATTTTTTTCAGACAACAAACCGATTCTTTTTCCCTTAAAAAGCAAGAACGTGTGGCAGCAGTATCAAATCTTCCTTCTTTTGAGGTACTTCTACGAGTTGTGGTTGCGCCATTCGGTTTGTTCTTATGAAAGTGCGTCGTATAGATCTTAAAATTTGCTCTGCATGTCCTTTCCTTATCGACCAAAGATAAGAATGCTGCTTGTCTACAATGCAATGAATCGCAGGGGAACTAGATTTGTAGACAACGATCGTGTTATCATAAGCCGGCGGAGTATACATTATATAATATATTGCCCCACAAAGCAGCAAGCAAGTTATGCCATATAAGTTCCTCGCGTGACGATTCTGAAGATAAGTAAGGAGAAAAAAAGATTACACCATAAATCAATAGCGTGAAGACCTTTCCGGGTACAACCGTTATCGACGCATAATCCCAAGAGGAGAAAAAAAGTTCAGGCATTGAAGCATCGTATCCATTGTTCCGTTGAGCAAGCTAACAAGTACGGTTTGTGCAAACGGTAGGCAGAAGAATAAAAGCGCCAGTAGCAATATCGCATAGGCGAAAGGAATAACCAGCCATCCCGTAAATAAGCCTACCAAAGAGAAGGAATTAAAATAATAAGCGATGAGCGGCAGTGTCAGTATTTGCGCACAGAAAGAAGTTCTCAAGAGATCATATACAAAGTTTAAGCCCCAAAATCTACTCACCCACGTCGGAGGTGCGAGTTTAGGAGCAATCAGCAATATTCCTAAGAGCGCTAAGAATGAGAGTTGTAGTCCCACATCAAATAAGGCTGTCGGCGAAACCAACAATATGCCTATCAAAGCCAAGGATAGGGAGTTGAGCGCATTATAATCTCTGCGTAGCGCTTGTGTAAGGTGTAGGAGCGATAACATAAAGGCGGCTCTGACAAGCGAAAATGGCGCGCCGACCAAAAAAGTGAACAGCCATACCTGTACTACGCCTATTAGTAAAAGCGGCAGATAGATTCTGCGCCTATTACGCAGCGGTCGTACAACCCAAAGGAAAAAAAGCCGAAAAGGATACTTAAATGCAGGCCTGATAAGGCCAAGATGTGACTTGTTCCGGTGGCTGCAAACAGTTCACGAAATTCGTCGTTCATGCCCCTTCTGTCCCCTAAAGTCAAAGCCGCCAAAACGGTTAGCTTATCGCCTTGGAAAAAAGTTTTGTATTTTTCCAATAGCCCCTCCCGATAACGAAGTAGTACAGTGCGTATGTTTGTCGAGATGCTGTCTGTTTTCTTCCAATTATTTTGATATACAAATGTCGTCCCATAGATCCCTTGATTTTTCAACCAAGCTGCATAATCAAACTCTCCCGGGTTTCCGTTATTGCGAGGCGTTTCCACTTGACTATGAAAGAAAATCACATCACCCGGATGCAGCGTTTGCGTTGTTTGTTTCATCAATGAGGTGGCTATGACAACTCCGGCGAAGCGCCCACTCTTAATTTCCACATTTACACGCAGGGTTTTTGCCGTAAAACGCGGACTACTGATTACCGTGCCCTCATAAGTTTGAGGTGTCGTGGGCCAAATGATCCTGTTACGATCACATTGTCCGGTGAGTAGCCCTGCTCCCAGTAAGCAAAAAAAGCGGTAATAAGTGTCCCCAAGGTCGCCATCTCCAGCGCTCTCTTACGCAGCATGAGCACAGCAGAAGCCCCTAAGCTAAAAGCAAGTAAGAGTAAAGTTGTTGATTGCCCCACTAATGATGCATAAAAGGCTTCTCCTAAGCATATTCCAACGACTAAGGCCAAAGCCGGTAACAGCAATGGATGCTCTAAGAGCAGGTGAGGAATATGGAATGTTGCGTTTCTCATTTTTTCTTCTGCAAATTTACGCCCGAAGCGTGGTGACCGGCAAGACTTAGTGTAAGCACACTGAAGCGTACATCCGAACAAGCTTTTACAATCGCTTGGGCACAGGAGATGATCGTTGCTCCCGTAGTCAGTACATCGTCTACCAGTAAAATGTGTTTGCCACGTAAATTCTCTGCCACTTTAACCGCAAATATGTCCTTGACATTTGCTCTTCTTGCCGCTGTATCCAGATGTGTCTGTGTTGGGTTGGCCACTGCTCGTATTACGGCTTTGTTGTCTATTGGTAAGGACGTGATACGATGAATCCCTTTTGCCAATTCCTCACTCTGATTATACCCTCGCTTCCTTTGTCTTTTTGAGGCTAAGGGTATCGGTATAATTACGTCTATATCGGTAAAAAAATCAGTGTCGAGCAAATCTGTAGCCATACAAGCGCCCAAATAATTGCCGACATCGGGGCGATCAAAATATTTTAGTCTTAAAACAGCCCGCCTGCTATCTGAGCCGGAGACGTATTTCATATAAGCATTGGCTTTTCACGATGGGTAATCTGCCCCAAAACACGCGCTCTACAGGGTTTCCGGCTTTGCCGCGGTAGTCCGTATAAGGCAATCGAAACGTGCATTGGACGCATAAGATATGTTCTCCGGCCAATAATCGAGTCTCGCAGATAACGCAACGACGAGGAAAGAGTAGAGAGACGAGTCCTCTAAACAATTGTTTATGAAAAATGGTTTTCATAGCGCCCACAAAGTTAAAGGCTTTTATCGACAAAGGCTTTATATGCATCCGAAGAATTAGGTAGGTCGTAGTTTTTTTCTGTGCTGAAGGATCGTAACTATTCAGCAGTATCGACCAGTCTGTATTCTCTCCTCTAAAATCTTCGTATAAGGCTATAGAGAAGCCCATTTTTCTTGCGTATTTCAGATTTTCTTTATACCTTTATACCTTTATACCTATGAGAGAGCAAGTTACGGACATATCAAAAGTATTAAAAGGCATGACGGAAGAGATGCGATTATTGCGTGAAACTGTCAATCAGCAGTATGCCGAGATTATCAAATTGACCCATAAGAGTGAAAGGAGATGCTATCAATGTATTATTAGCTGCCGCAGCATATAACTTCAAAAAGAGCTATGAGAGTTCTTTTGTACCTTATAAAAAGAATCAGTATAGAGCTTGTCAGTACAAACTTTATGCTGAAATATAGTTTTTAAGGGACGACTATGTAAGCATCTTCGCCATCTGTTTCCAAAAGTTGTTTCTTATAACCGTTTAGTAGAATTGGAGAGAGGTAGCCGTACCCTTAACCTTGTTTATCAAGAAGGTCCTCTTGGGAAAATGCACGGGTATAATGACAGTACACCATTGCATGTCTGCAAAAAAACTAAAGAATACATATTCACAAAGTTTTTCAAAGGCATAGCCCAAAGAGGAAAAATGCTCTATGGGTTGGTTCTTCGGTTTCAAATTGCATTTGATTTGCAATGAGAAAGGAAAACTTCTCAACTTTATGATAACGCTGGGAGATGTTGATGACCTTAAGCCTTTGGAGTACAAAGCATTCATAGATTTTATATATGGTAAGCTGGTCGGTGACAAGGGTACATCAGCAAGAACCTCTTTCAAAAGGCTTTTTCGTTGACGGAATACAACTTATTACCAAATTGAAAAGTAACCTGAAAGGAGCTTTAATGAGTGTTTCAGACAGACTTTTACTCAGAAATAGAGCCATTATAGAAACGGTGAATGATGAACTTAAGAACATTGCTACAAGTGGAACACTCCAGACATAGATGCTTTGACAATTTCATCGTCAACTTATTAGGGACTATTGCTGCCTATTGCCTGTTTTCCAAAGAAGCCGTGCATCAATGTACAAAAGGACTATTGATACACAGCTTGCTTTTGTTCTGAATTCGTCGAACTCACGTTAAAAATATATAAACCCCGTTTGTTCTTATCTTTATAGTTATACGAAAAAGAAAGGAACTATGAAACCCACACAATCGAATAGTCAGTATAGTATTCATTCCAAAATTTATCTGAATCAAGGATATGTAAAACTCTCCTCACCTTTGTTTAACGCACTCACTTATAGGTAAAAAAATTCACATCTACTATCTGCGAGTTTATTATTTAACTAAAAGGATTTTTTCTCCTATATATTCAAAGTCAAAATTTGAACCCTTACAAGAGGGAATTGACTTCTAGGATCAACATCATTTCGATTCTTTAAGTGGGCAAGAATTGCATCATAACACTCTTTACCACTCATCGCCTGGACCAAAGCTTCAAACATTGTATCTTGATATTGGAATTTATTCGTACCAGGAATAAGCACAACTCGTTTAAAAGTCAAAACTCCTCTGTACCAACCAAAGTTTTTCCTCTTGCAACATCGATACTTTTTTATTTCTTTCCGAGATGAAAGATCCACCCCTTGAGGCTTTTAATGCATTAAAAGAATCTTTTCTATTAGCTTTAAACTCTTCCATAGAAGATGCTGTAGTTTTTAATAAGAATAAAGTAAATATGGGGACGTATCTTTAAACGCTTGGGGTAGGTCGTTTCGCTATTAATGTAGTCTTTTATCTCATCAACGATTTCATCTGTCAACTCTACATCTGGAATAGTTTGAAGAAACTTAATAACCCCTTCTTCATCACCTACTAGCGTATCGAAGTCAAAAAAAGCGTACGTAAATATTCATCACCTAAAGATTAAGTAGTATCTATTTATTATTTGCACAATAAATACGGCTTTTACCAATAATAAAAACAGATAAGTTGGTCCTAAAGAACAAATTGAGTGTTTTTAATTGAGCGGCAAACGGGATTCGAACCCGCGACCTCAACCTTGGCAAGGTTGCGCTCTACCAACTGAGCTATTGCCGCAATAAAAAAAGTGAAGAGGAGGAGACTCGAACTCCCACGACACAATTGTCACTACCCCCTCAAAGTAGCGCGTCTACCAATTCCGCCACCTCTCCATTTATTTTTTTCAAAAGTCATAGTAGTGCCCAGAACAGGACTCGAACCTGCACAACATTGCTGTCACTAGTACCTGAAACTAGCGCGTCTACCATTCCGCCACCTAGGCTTTTCAAGACTTTTTTGTTCCAATAAAAAGAGCGGCAAACGGATTCGAACCCGCGACCTCAACCTTGGCAAGGTTGCGCTCTACCAACTGAGCTATTGCCGCATTTGTTGCATTTTTCTCTCAAACGCGGTGCAAAGGTACAACATTTTTTTGGAAGGACAAAGTATTGCTACGAAAAATGCATTTCTGATAATATTTCTCCGACGTTGATGCGGAAATAAGCATAGAGTTGTTTATCTCATTTGACACTAATATTTAATACAGACAAAGACAATCAGCCAATTATAAAGAAAATACAAGCCTCTCTCAGCATTTCATTCTTCAACAATTGACTTTCAGAATTTTTATGTCTACATTTACTAAAAATAGCACCGTAGAAGCATTTAGCTACACATCTGCTCCAAAAAAATGTCTTCCCGAACAAACGATGAGGCAATATACCTCAATTCGGGTTCTATGGGTTGGCTCTTCGGTTTCAAATTGCATTTGATTTGCAATGAGAAAGGAGAGCTTCTCAACTTTATGATAACGCCGGGAGGTGTTGATGACCGTAAACCTTTGGAATACAAAGCTTTTATATAGTTCATACAAGGTAAGCTGGTCGGTGACAAGGGGTACATCAGCAAGAACCTCTTTCAAAGGCTTTACGTTGACGGAATACAACTTATTAACCCCAATTCGGTTTAAGGTCACCTCTTTTTTACTCAGGTTATAGCCCACAACGATTCTTTCGACCTGGCTGTAGGCCGAAGATTCATTGTTTCACGCAAGTATGTTTTTAGAAAAAGTGTGAGCTGCTTCACCTCTGCTTCTCCCTCCATCTCAAACTCCATATTGATAGAAGGTTTTGTCTCGTAGAAAGCATAGGCTGCCATTCCAGCCAAAAGGTTGATAATAAAGTTTGATACACTTCTGTGGTGGGTATGAACAATCTGTGCCACGTTCTTGAGCATATCGTTGATGGTCTCGATAATGCTTCTTTTACGGAGCATAATTTTGTCGTACACATCCATTAAGCGGTTCTTCATATTAGTGCGTATTCCCGTGACGATGTGAACTCCTCTATCGAAGAGAGAGGCAAAAAGTGATTGGGAAATATAACCTTTATCGGCATATAGCTTCCCTGAATAAATCCTTAGTCAAGTTGTTGAATACCTCCGGGTTACGATCGTCCACATTGGCTTTTGGTGAGTGCAAAGTTGAGTAATTCTCCTCGTTCATTACACAATAGATGCAGCTTAAATCCATAGTACCAGCCCATTGTACTTTTCCCTTTATGAGCATAGCCCTTGAAGACACGATTAGAATACTCACGTTTGTTTTCACACACAGGAATACGCGTCGAATCGATAAAAGTAATCCCCTGCACATTCTCCCATTAAAGCCAATTTAAGGAAGAGCAAAAAGGGGGATCGCCACTCGTGGCATACGTTCCACAAAGCGGGTATACGAAAGTAGGTTGGGGAACTCTTCTTTTAGTTCTCGACAGAGGTAGAAGAGATAAAAAAATGTTTGAAATTGCGAAACGTATTGCTGTGGAACAAGACAAGAATGGTAATCATTTCTGCATCGCTCATTCTTCCCTTTCTATTGCGAGTTTTTAGGGGTGTTTGGAGAGGGATTTGAAAGCGAAAGTGCTTTTTTTGTTCAATTCCAACTCATATTCTTTGCAGAAATCGTCTGCAATACAATAAATTTCCGTAACTTTACTGATAAGATTCATAGAGGTTTTTTTATCGTTATCTATTTGGTTTTTCAACAACAAATATACGAAAAAAATAATCCTCTTTTGGGGCTTTTTGTTGAAACTATTTTTAAGGCAAAAACAAGCCTTGCTTATCCCGAATTGGGGTAAATAATACGCTAATAAACAATTGGATAAGTGGTAAAATAGACTGTTTTATTGTGCAAAGGTCTCCAAATCTATAGACACTTATAATTCGTCGAACTCACGTTATTTTTTAAAAAGGGGAACATAAATTTCTTTAAGTTCCCCTTATTTCTTATGGAAACTTTAGGATTAAAGTTTTCCCTTTTGGTAACTTTGATTGCAGTTTTTCGATTTTTCAAAAGCCTTACTACCATCACAACTAGGCGAGAATAGATGATAACTTAAGGCTCGTAAGGCTTCTTTTTTATCCACTTCACGTACAAGGAAACTTATATTGTGGTCGGATCCACCAAAACTGATCATACGAATGGGGATATCGTGAAGAGCCGCTGTTATGCAAGATTCGCAACCCACGTTCATCCATCTTAAGTCTCCAACAACGCAAATAATGCACATATTTTCTTCAACAACCACAGTCCCGTATTTTTTTAACTCCTCAACGATTTGTGTTAGGTGCATTTTGTTGTCAATACTTAATGATACACCAACCTCTGAAGTCGTGACCATATCAATGCTAGTATTAAACGCCTCGAAGATTTCAAAAACCTTGCGCAAGAAACCTGTTGCAAGGAGCATTCTGCTCGAAACAATCTTTACTGCCGTGATGTCGTCCTTGGCTGCGATTGATTTTATGACGTGGGGTATCAGTTCATTGTCAATAATTGTCCCTTTAGCTGTTGGCGCCATTGTATTTAGTAACCTAACAGGTATACCGGCATAGCGTGCAGGTTGTATGCAAGTGGGGTGTAGAATCTTAGCGCCGAAATAGGCTAACTCAGCAGCTTCTTCAAAGTTAAGATGGCGTACCGCCACAGTTCCTTCAACTAAGCGCGGGTCGTTGTTGTGCATACCGTCGATGTCTGTCCATATTTGTATTTCGTCAGCTTTTAAGACCGCACCAATCAAAGACGCAGTATAGTCGGATCCCCCACGCTGTAGATTAGCAATTCGTCCGGAAGCATCGCGTGCAATAAAGCCTTGCGTCAAATAAAGATCACAATCATTGTTTTTCCAACACCTCTAAAAAGGTGCGTACGAATATAATTTTGGTCTGGTTCTCCATTTTCAGCTAGCCGCATAAAGTCTAATGCAGAGATAAGAGCTACATTAACGCCTTTCTCTTGCAAATAATTAGCTAGCATGTTGGTGCTAATAATTTCTCCTTGTGCTACAATTATACGATGTACAGCCTCATTATATTCTACGCCAGCAAAAAGAGTGGAGATAGGTGAATTTATCATCCAAAAAAACTTTATGGTTTTCTCCACTATCTCTTCGCTTTCATACAAGGCTATTACGTGAGCATTATATTTCTTGCGTAATTGGTCGATAGCAATGTGAGCAGCTTCGGGGTTGTTCTTTTCGAAATAGTTGGAAATTTCAATAAGCGAATTCGTAGTTCCAGACATTGCTGAAAGCACAACAATGTTCTTCTTTTCTTTCGTGATCAGCTGACAAACATTTTTTTATTCGTTCAGGTGTCCCAACAGAGGTCCCTCCAAATTTTAAAACTTTCATATCCAATAGCCTTGTCTTATTGTTTTTTTCTTTGTTTAATGTCCTTAAGGTGTTGTTATCATTGTTCACTTTGGATAGACGATTGTTTTCACAGCGATATACAACTCCTGGATAGCGCTGTAATGCTGTCAGATTATGCGTGACCATTATAACTGCTGTGCCTTGGTCAGAAACTGAACGCAATAGTTCTATGATGCGATCTCCTGCTTGTCTATCAAGATTGCCGGTTGGCTCATCTGCTAAGATGATTTTGGGATGATTTAGAAGAGCACGAGCAATGGAAATGCGCTGTTGTTCACCACCAGATAATTCGTGTGGGAAGTTGTTGACCTTCTCTGTTAAACCTACCAGAGCTAAAACTTCCCCAATACGCTGTTCACGATCTGCTTTTTTCTTTTTACCTGTAGAACATAATACAACATCTAGATTATCGTGTACAGTATGTTGCGCAAGTAATCGGAAATCTTGGAAAATAATACCTAAGCGTTGTCGCAGGGCGGGTAGATGCTTCGACTTGAGTTTGCATAAGTCTTGTTCCAGTACGGAGATTGCCCCCTTTGTAATAGGGAGTTCACCATAAAGACTCTTTAATAAAGAGCTTTTTTCCAGATCCAACTTTCCCTGATGATGTAGATGAAATCTCCTGCATTGATCTTCAAGTTTACTTCTTTCAAGATTTCCTTGTCTTCTTGAAAGATTGAGACATTTTTCCAACTCAATGATAGGTTTGATAGTTGAGCGATCTTCTATATGCGTACTTTGTAAATCTTCCATAACGGGTATTCTTTTTAAGAGTAATAGCGAGTGTGCTTTATGATAATGTGTAGCGAGAACCTCTAATCCAATTTTAGAACGGCCAAGAATGCTTTTTGAGGCACCTGAACGTTACCAATTTGTTTCATTCTTTTTTTTCCGCGTTTCTGCTTTTCTAAGAGTTTTTCGCTTACGGCTGATGTCGCCACCATAACACTTTGCTGTTACGTCCTTTCGTAATTGTTTTACTGTTTCTCTTGCAATGATTTTAGCTCCAATAGCTGCTTGAATAGCAATGTCAAACTGTTGGCGAGGCAATAATTCTTTTAATTTTTCACACATTCTTCGTCCAAAATTAACCGAATTATCAGCGTGAGTTAACGTGGAAAGCGCATCGACCGGTTCGCTGTTAAGCAAGATGTCTAACTTTACTAATTTGGATTGTCTAAATTCTATAGGGTGGTAGTCAAAAGATGCATAGCCCTTAGAGATTGACTTTAGTTTATCATAGAAGTCAATGACAATTTCTGCTAAAGGCATATCATAATAGAGTTCAACACGATCTCCGGAAACATATTCTTGCTTGATCAATTCGCCTCGTTTACCTAAACATAGGGTCATAATAGATCCAATATAGTCTGTCTTCGTAATAATAGAGGCACGAATGTAAGGCTCTTCGATGTGTTCAATCTCTGTGACGTCAGGCATGCCAGCTGGATTATGAACTTCCAGCATATTCCCGTGGCGATCAAATACGTGATAATTTACATTAGGAACAGTTGTAATGACGTTCATATTAAACTCACGATCTAAGCGCTCTTGAATGATTTCCATATGAAGTAGACCTAAGAAGCCACAGCGAAACCCGAAACCTAAGGCAACAGAGGATTCTGGAGAAAAAGAAAGGGAAGCATCGTTGAGTTGCAGCTTTTCCAAACTAGTTCTCAGATTTTCAAAATCTTCAGGTTCTACAGGATAGACACCGGCAAAGACCATTGGCTTTACCTCTTCAAAGCCTTCAATTGCTTTATCACAAGGATTTCCAATAGAAGTAATTGTGTCTCCGACTTTAACTTCTGTAGCCGTTTTTATACCACTCACAATGTAGCCCACATCACCACAATGTAAAATGTTGCGTGGGACAAGGTCCATCTTTAAAACGCCAATTTCATCCGCAGTATACTTCTCTTTTGTATTAACGAATATGACCTCTTCTCCTTTGCGTATAGTTCCATTAATAATCTTAAAGTAGGCAATAATTCCACGGAAAGGATTAAACACGCTGTCGAAGATCATAGCTTGCAGAGGTTTATTTTCATCACCTTGAGGAGAGGGTATCTGCTTAATGACAGCTTCTAAAATGTCTGTGACACCTTCACCTGTGCGGCCAGAAGTGTGGATGATTTCTTCTCGCTTACATCCCTAGGAGTTCTATAATTTCGTCCTCAACTTGTTCTGGCATAGCGTTGACCATATCACATTTACTTAGGACTGGGATAATCATCAAGTCATGTTCAATGGCCATATATAAATTTGAGATAGTCTGAGCCTGTACACCTTGTGTGGAGTCTACCAATAAGAGGCATCCTTCGCAAGCTGCAATACTTCGAGATACTTCATATGAGAAGTCGACGTGTCCCGGCGTATCTATGAGATTGAGCGTATAGGTTTCTCCCTCAAGTTTATATTCCATTTGTATGGCATGACTTTTTGATCGTAATGCCGCGCTCTTTTTCTAAATCCATATCGTCTAGCATTTGGCCTTCTGTGACTTTTATAGTCTGCGTGAACTCTAGTAGGCGATCAGCCAAAGTGCTTTTACCGTGGTCGATGTGCGCAATTATGCAAAAGTTGCGAATGTTCCTCATATAAGTGAGATAAAGGAAGTCTTTAGTCAAATAATTCTGCTGCTTCAAAGTTTACCGAATGCTGTAAATCTTTATCGCTAAGCTTAATGATGTTTGGGTCTTGAACAGGCCACTCTATAGCTAAAGTAGGATCATCAAAGCGTATACTTGCCTCTGTTGTTGGCGAATATATGTTATCTACTTTATAAGCAAAAACAGCCGTTTCTGCTTGTTACTTGAAAACCGTGGGCAAAGCCTCGTGGAATAAATAATTGCCGCTGGTTCTTGTCGCTGAGCTCTACTGCAACATACTTTCCAAATGTAGGAGAAGAGCGGCGTAGATCTACTGCTACGTCAACAACGCACCCTTGAAGTACTCGTACCAACTTTGCTTGAGATGTATCTCCTTTTTGATAATGCAAGCCTCTAAGTACGCCAAGAGATGACTTTTGATTGGTTATCCTGAATAAAGTTGACTTCATATCCGATAGCCTTGTCAAAATCAGCTTTGCGCCAAGTTTCCATAAAATATCCTCGTGCGTCTTCAAAAACGCGAGGTTCCAAGATATATACTCCGTTTATTGCTGTTGGAATGTAGTTCATACCAAATTAATTTTGTAGATAACCTTTTACGGCTTCGTTTGATTTGTTATAAAGTTAAGGCATCGAAGTGGGGAGGTAAACTGTGCCACTAACTTCTCATCTACTACGTCAAAGCGTATTGTTTGTAGCTGCTCTGTTTTATCTTGCGTCTCATTCATAATAAGATCGCAAATTGCATCTTCGATGTTGGCTTGAATAGAACGCTTAAGTGAGCGGGCACCATATTGTACATTAAAGCCTTTCTTGACCACATAGTCTTTAGCCGCAGTCGTAAGCTCAAGCGATAACTGCATTTTTTCTAAGCGCTCCTTTAAAGCCCCTATTTCTAGGTCTGCAATTTTTCCAGCGTCCGCTTCTGTTAAAGGATGGAATGTGATAATATCATCTAGTCGATTCAAAAATTCTGGCGAGAATTGCTTTTGTAAGGCTTTGCGGATAATCTGTTCCACCATTTTTTTCCATCAGCATCATCTGTAGCAGCTTCCTTGAAGCCTATGCCTCTACCAAAGTCTTTTAATTGGCGCGTGCCGCTATTTGATGTCATAATAATAATGGTGTTGCGAAAATCTACGGTTGTTCCGTTGCCATCTGTTAGTCGCCCTTCGTCCATTACCTGAAGCAAGGTGTTGAAGACATCTGGATGTGCTTTCTCAATCTCGTCAAGCAGAATTACAGAATATGGATGGCGGCGAACTTTCTCCGTCAACTGACCTCCCTCATCATAGCCAACGTATCCCGGAGGCGCACCGACTAAACGACTCGTGCTATATTTTTCACCATATTCGCTCATATCAATGCGAATTAGATCTTCTTTGCTGCCAAACATCCACTCTGCGAGACATTTTACAAGATAGGTTTTACCCACACCTGTCGGACCTACGAATAAGAAAGTACCAATAGGTCTATCTGTACCTTTTAAGCCAAGGCGATTGCGCGTGATTGCTCTTACCAAATGGCTGATAGCCTCGTCTTGAGAGATTACTTTTGCTTGCAAAGCTGCTTTCATACCTTTTAAGCGTATGCTTTCATCTTGCGCCATACGTTGTACAGGGATGCCGCTCATCATAGATACGATAGTAGAAATATCTTCTGCTGTCACCGTAGGGCGGTCTTCTTTGAGGGAGTCAGTCCAGTCTTTATTGGCGTGTTCCAATTTATCCGTCAACTGAGCAACTTCATCACGCAGGTTTGCTGCCAACTCATAGTTTTGAGCCTTCGCTGCTTCTGTTTTATGTCGCTTTAAATCAGCAATGCATTTCTCTAATTTTTCAATATTCTCTGGCACTTTCACACCGGAAATATGCATGCGGCTTCCAGCTTCGTCCAAGGCATCGATCGCTTTATCTGGCAATGCACGATCACTAATGTAGCGCTCTGTTAGATTGACGCAGGCTTGTAATGCATCGTCAGTATAAGTCACATTGTGGTGTTCTTCATATCTCTTTTTCAAGTTACGAAGGATCTCAAGTGTTTGTTCTGATGTCGTTGGCTCTAGCTGAATCTTTTGAAAACGCCTTTCGAGTGCACCGTCTTTCTCTATCGTCTTGCGATATTCATCTGTTGTCGTCGCCCCAATACATTGGATTTCGCCACGAGCTAGAGCTGGCTTTAGAATGTTTGCAGCATCTAGACTTCCCGGCGCCGAACCAGCTCCGATAATCGTATGGATTTCGTCGATGAAAAAGGATTATTTCGCGATGTGCACGCAATTCTTTTGATTAAACGTTGCAAGCGGTCTTCAAACTGCCCACGATATTGCGTTCCAGCCACAATGCTTGCCATGTCTAAAGCGATAATGCGCCTATGCTGTAAGACACGAGGAACCTTACTTGAAATTATCAAGTTAGCAAGTCCTTCTACAATAGCACTTTTTTCCCACGCCTGGTTCTCCAATGAGAATAGGATTGTTCTTTTTACGTCGACTTAGGATCTGTGCAATGCGTTGTATTTCATTTTCACGTCCAATGACAGGATCTAACGCCTCATCAGCAGCTAACTTTGTAAGGTCTGTGCCGAAGTTGTCTCATCATAGGTGTATCACTTGTCTGTTTGTCTCGTGTTGTTATTTCATTGTGTTTGTTATTACCTTTTGGTTTCTCATCTGGAAAAACCTTCAGGCGCATCATCCGTTACGCCAAATCCTGCACTTACCTCTGAAGTTGGATTGAGCAAAGAAACAATATTGGTATAAGTGATATTATTTTGATGCAGGATCGGAAGACATTTATTGTCTTTATCTCGTAATATAGCTAATAAGAGATGTTCTTCGTCAGCCATTTTACTGCCTGCACGGCGCGCTTCTAAGACAGAGAGTCTAAGAATACGTCGACATGTCTCATTTAAAAATAATATTATCTGAAGCAGCATATTGTGTTTCACTAGAAGCCGTAAATTGATGTTCTATTTCATCACGAAGGGCCTCTACTGAAGCTCCAGTGGAGCGTAGTAGATCCGCAACTCTACCATTTCCGTTGTGTAGTAAAACCGAGGAAAAGACACATTTCGTCAACTATTGGTTGTTTAAAACGAATGGCCTCTGTCTTACTATATGTTAGAACGTTTGTCAATGCCGCAGAAAGTTCGTAAGTCATAAATTATTCCTCTAATTTTACGTTGCAAAGATAGCATTTGAAGCGCGTAAAACCAAACGCAAATAGGCACATTCCAAGCTGTTAACCCTGCATATCTTCCAACAAATGAATAAATCAGGCTAGATGCCTGTCAAATCGCTTTCCGGACTTGCAATTCTTGCATTTTTGTTCTTCCGGTCGATGCTGTGAAAGATAATAATATGCAAATGTTGTGCCGATTCTTTTTATTTGATCTATCTTGAGATGGTATTTTTGTCTCTGCTCTAATTTTTTTGTCCTTGTTAGACGCTTTATTATTTTGTTTGGTGGCAGCGAACCGTAGTTTGCAGTCACCAAACAATTGTATGCTAGGGACAAACTACGGTTTGCTGCAGCCAAACGAATTGTTGATTTATCGTGATTCGTTATATTCTGCTTGATAGTATGCACACTTTTTAGGTTAGCTAATAGATGCTCGAGTTAAAAGTAAATTGTATAAGATGCAGATGAAGGGTGGGGGATGATAAATAAAATGACTGTGGAAGATGCATACTTCTGGTGCACACCGCAGGTTGCCTGTATTGATAAAATTTGGTTTTGTGCTGCTTAAAATTGTATTTAACGTGAGTTCGACGAATTCAGAACAAAGCAAACTGTGTATCAATGCGCAAATAACTGTAGACAATAAGCCTGAGACTCTGTCTGTATATGTAGAAAAATCAAGGTAGTTAGAACATTTTCATACTGAACTTATCCCGAACTGGTATACTCAATCGACTATAAAAAACGGAATAAGAATGTAGCTATAAAACCAAACTAAACATAAAAGAGAGTTGCACGCTTTAGATAAGTAATGCAACCCTCTTTTTATACTAATAAAAAGCAGAAGACGTTATTTTCTTAGTTTCGATAAGAGACGCCCTGACAATTTCTTTTTACTTTGCCGATTATTATGCTGTCCTCCATAGCCATAACTATAGTTACCATAACTATAGTTACCGTAGCCATAGCCGTAGCCATAGCCATACTTAGCTTTAACATCAACGTCATTAAGCGCAATGCAGAGGTGACGATATTTCTTATCTTTATTCATTTTTTCAAGCTCTGGCAAGAAAGCACGCACCTGAACACCTACGCGAATAACGAACAAGGTAACATCTGCCACTCTATCAACAATGCTTGCATCAGATACAGCTAAGATAGGTGTTGTATCAATAATAATAAAATCATACAACTCGCGTGCCTCTTCTACCAATGCCTCAAGTCTACTAGACATTAATAACTCAGATGGGTTAGGGGAAGCATACCAGCCGGAAGAAAATCAACTTGCTTGGCAACACCATCCTTTATAATTATCTCATCCAACGAGAGCTTTCCTTCCTCATCAACTAACCACCCAGTTAAGCCATTTGAACGCCCAAACTTCGAACTTAATGTGCGCTTTCTAATATCAGCATCAACTAGCAATACACGCTTATTAGCCATACCCATGATTGCAGCCAGATTGCGTGATATAAAGCTTTTTACCTTGTCCGGGTGTTGAAGAAGTTACGACACAAACTTTTTGCAGAATGGCGCATAAAATTCAAACCATAACGCAACATACGAAAGGCCTCCACAATCGGAGCATCAGAAGAGCAAGTAGTTATCAAACCATCATCTCCTCCTTCTTCCCAAGTGGGCAGTTCGCCGACTAAAGGAATTGTTGTAGTTTCCTCAACATCGTGACGACCAGAAACTGTAATATCCATTAACCTACGTATCGTGAGTATCAGTGTTGGAATTAATAGTCCTATCAACAAACTAATTAAGATAATTGTCGATCGACTTGGAGATATCGGAGTATTCGAGCCAAGTGGATCCTCAACTAAACGAACGTTAGCATCATTCACAGCAAGCTGCAATGCAACCTCTTCACGTTTGTTCATCAAATATGTATACAAGGCCTCTTTCAAATTTTGTTGGCGACCTATACTTAATGCGCGACGCTCCAAACCTGGGGCGCGACTCACTTCTCCATTAATAACACTTTCATTTGAACGAGCGCTTTGTGCACGCATCTCAAGGGTCTTCACATAGCTGCGTACAGAAGAAAGAATCGTGTTACGCATCGTCGTCAACTTATTATCCAAATCCTTCACAAGCGGCGAGTTCGGACTACTATTCTTCTCCGTACTATTTCGCTCTATCATCATTGTATTATACTCGTTCACCAAGCCTGCAAAGGTTGCATCAGGAAGGTTTAATACAGGGATAAGCTGATGCTTATTGCTGTTATTCTGCATAAAATCTTTCAAGTAGCGCGCCACAGAAACTTGTGATTGCAAATCTACTGAGCTTTGACGTGCAGTCACGCTCATTGACGAGTATTGGTCTGCAGCAGTCTTAAAAATCTACAATGCGATTACTTTCCTTCAAAGAGGCTAGGCGACCTTCGACTCCAGCAAGTTCAGAGCCAATCAAAGAGAGTCTTTCATCGATAAAATGTGCCGTGTTTTGCCCTACGCGATTCTTGTTATCAACTACATCTTGCTTATAACAACTGAACAACGTATTAATAATGTCTGTTGCTCGAGCTATATTAATATCTTGACAAGTCAGCACAATCAAAGAGCTTTCTTGATCTTGCACTGTTGCTGAGACTTCTCCTTGGTAACGGCGTGCAGCTAGATCAGCTGGTATATAATCTACAGTTATAACTTTTCCTTTGGGGAATTCTTCAAAAGTAGCATTCTTCGATATCTTCAATATGCCCAACGGAGTCTTGATAGCTTGCTCCGGAGCAGTCTCAATGTCATCACTATATTCCTCCCCATTTAGTTTGAAATCAAACAAGCGCACTTTTTCCGCCTGACAAGATCTCAGCTTGAAACTTGCAGGAACGCCCGTCTTAGTTCCAAAACTAATATCAAATGGACGGTTGTCATACAAAGCAATACGATGGAGAGCATTCTTTGTCGTATAATCTACGTCTAAGCCTAAACTGTCAACTACTTTTACGCATCAAGCGGCGTGTAGTAAGGATGAAGAGTTCATTAGAAAGATTATCACCAATCGTGACGCCATTAAAGTCCATCATCGTGTTTAAGCCGCTACCACGATTTCTTGAACTTGAAAAGCCGCCACGGCCACTACCATTCCCACCTTCGATAAGCATTGTTGCTTGTCGCGTATACACTCGCGGTTGTATTTGTTGATAATACCAGCCACAAGCTACACAAACAATTATAGAGAAAGCAAACCAACGCCATTTTGCTAAGAATACATGATAGCAAAGGAGTAAGAAGGGGACAATCTTAAACTCGGAGTTTTGTACCTCGTTTTTCTGTGAATATTCCATATAAGAGCTCTTAATTTGGCTACAAAAATAGGTATTAATTTCGATAAGCAACACTTCCAAGCCAATACTTCTAGTCTAAAATGCGAAAAAATATGGACTAACATCGAAAAATATCTCCTTAGTACTTGTCTTTTCGTCAAAAACGATTAGATTTGCAGTATGAAAACCACAGAAAGATCTTCCATATTGATTATTTACACCGGAGGCACTATCGGCATGATAGAAAATCCGGAGACAGGTGCGCTTGAAAATTTCGGAATCGAAAAGTTTCGCAGTTTTGTGCCAGAATTAAAGCACCTAAAATATCGGATAGATGTACTGACATTTACACCGCCAATTGACTCCAGCGACATGAATCCGACACATTGGACGGAAATCGCAAACATCATTAGCAAGAACTACCTCCAATATGACGGTTTTGTAATTCTTCATGGTACAGATACGATGGCCTATACTGCCTCTGCATTAAGTTTCATGTTAGAAAACATTGGAAAACCTGTTATTATCACTGGCTCTCAACTCCCTATTGGTCAATTACGCACTGATGGAAAAGAGAATTTTTCTGACAAGTGTAGAAATTGCAGCAGCAAAAAAACAGCAGACGGTGAGCCTTGTGTTCCTGAGGTTTGTATCTTTTTCGATAGCCTTTTAATGCGTGGCAACCGCACCACAAAGATTAATTCTGAGGGTTTTAACGCTTTTCGTTCATACAACTTTCCGCCTTTTGGCTCACGCCGGCATCACCATTAAATATGATACACGCTTAATCTTAAGGCCAGACAAGCACAAGCCATTCACGCCTCATTTTAAGTTGGATGATCACGTCATTGTACTAACGATTTTTCCCAGGAATTCGACAAGACTATGTCGAACGACTTTTTAGATTTTGAAGGATTAAAAGCTGTTGTTCTGAAAACATACGGATCCGGCAATGCTCCTCTTCGCCCTTGGCTTGTCAATCTCCTGCGTAAGCTTAGCGAAAAGGGTATTATCATCGTTAACATTACACAATGCCCTAAAGGAGCAGTAGAAATGAAACGCTACGAGACTGGACTACAATTGCTACAGGTTGGAGTAAGCAATGGCTATGACGCGACTTTTGGAGTGTACGATCACCAAATTAATGTATCTTATTGGTGAGGGTTTTAGCCGAAAAGAGATTGTACGATGGATGAACACCGACATAGCCGGAGAGATTTCAATACAATAGTTATCTAAGTCAACAAAGCGAAGCAGTTCGCTGCAAACCACCTGTATGAAAGCCATCGTAGCATCCTCTTTGTTGCTATTGTTCAGCTTATTATTCTCTACCTGCCAAAATAAACCTGAAGTATTGTCAAGTAGGAGGGAGATTCCATTACAATACGCCACCTTACTTCAACTGACGGCTGCCGACTCTTTTACTATTGCCACGATTAAAGATCCATACGACACAACTAAGATTTTGCAGCGCTATTGCTTGCTGGAAAAGGATGTAACACCACCGAAAGCTTTGCCAAAAGCCACAACTATCATTCGCATTCCTCTTCAACGAGCTGCAGTTTTTTTCTTCCGTTCACCTCGCTTTATTACAAGAGTTACACGCCATACGTCAAGTTAGAGGCGTTTGTGATACACAGTTTATCATTGATCAAAACTTACAAGCACTCATTCAGCATCGACGACTCACGAACTACGGAGGAAGCCTGCGGCCGGATCTTGAGCTCTTGGTCGCGACGCGTGCTGATGCACTTTTAGTTTCTTCACTTGTTGATGTAGATCGACCTGAATTGCGAAAAACGGGCATTCCCATTATAGAATGTGCTGACTATTTGGAAACCTCTGCTTTAGGGCGTGCAGAGTGGGTCAAGTTTTTGGACTTCTATTTGAAAAAGGACAAGCTGCAGACAGCATTTTTCGACAAGTAGAAGACCGCTATCAATCTCTCACACGTCAAGTACGTACACTTCGTCAACGCCCATCTTTACTCGTAGAAATAAAACAAGGCGGCGTTTGGTATGTTCCAGGGGGTAAAAAGCACGATGGGCGAAATTTATCAATCAGCCGGTGCAAACTATTTATTCAGCTACTTAAACCAAAGCGGTTCTGTCGCTCTTTCATTTGAGACAATATAAAAAAAGCGCTAAATGCCGACTTTTTGGCTGATCAAATATGGAGATACTACCTCCTTATCATACCAGCGACTTAAAGCTTCCTATACTCACTATAGCGCATTCAAAGCCTTTCGCCAACATAACATTTATGCCTGCAACACGCTACAAAAAAAGCTTTTTACGAAGAAACGCCTTTCCACCCCGAACGATTATTGGAGGACCCTCATAAAGTTATTTCATCCACAACTCTTACCAGATCATCGACTACGTTATTTTTGAACCATTGCAGTAGACTTTTTTGTCTACGATTAATATATGCCACACAATTATATACATGTAGGCAAAAAAATAACTTGCTTAAATGGGGAGGCTCATTGTTTCTTTTTTTAGCCTACTCTTCTTTAGCAATTTAGTCGTAGGAAGCACCTCGCTTTCGCTCTCTCAGATCTTTGACGCTCTGGTCAACCAAGGATCACCAGATGTCGTCACCCACTTTATTGTAGTTGAAACGCGCCTACCTGCTGCCGCGACCGCCACATTAGCCGGCGGCTCACTCGCCGTTATCGGACTTTTACTCCAAGCCTCATTTCATAATCCTCTGGCAGACCCCGGCTTATTAGGTGTTTCGGGAGGTGCAAGTCTTGGAGCAGCCATATGTATATTGTTAATAGGTATCAATTATTCAAGTGCAGAAGCAGCTATAGGCTTTTTCTGCCACTATTCTATCTGCATTTATAGGTGCTATCATTGTTACCTTACTCCTCTTTCTCTGCAATAAACTATTTAAAAATTCACTTATCTTACTCCTTTTCGGAGTATTGCTAAGCTACACACTCAATGCGATTGTGACAATGCTCAACTTTCAGGCCTCAGCAGATAATCTTCGCTCGTTTTTTTCAGCTGGCAAATGGGTAATTTCTCGAGTCTCACCTTATCCGACCTTCCTATCTTTGCTCTACTCAGTCTTACTGGATGCTTGTTAGCACTGACACAGGCTAAGCCTCTTAACCTATTACGAATGGGCGACGATTATGCAAGAAATGCAGGCATTCACGCCAGACGTTTTCGCGCCATAACCTTATTAGTTACCGGCCTGTTAACAGCCACGGCCACTGCATTTTGTGGACCTATAGCTTATATAGGTTTAGTTACACCTCATTTTACTCGCATTTTTGTTCCATACGAGCGATTATCGTAGCTTACTTCCGCTATCTATACTTTGGGGTGGCAGTATTGCACTTTTATGCAATCTCATCTCCTCATTACCTGGCGCCAACGGACTTATACCAATTAATACAACAAGTTCTATCTTGAGTCTACCTTTTCCTTATCCTTCTACTCCTTAGGTGGAGCAGAAGGTAGCAGCTAACTTGTTTATAACGTTAATTGCACCCCCCCTGTTTATCTATTTCTCTCTGCAAAGCAGAGAGTCATAAAGCTTTATTAGAAATATTCATTTGCAACCCTTTTTAGCTCTGACTCAGAATAGTTTGCTCCCACCAAACGATGGTTTGCTTCCACCAAACGATAGACAAAAAGGAGACCTTTGCACAATAAAACAGTCTATTTTTACCACTTGTCCAATTCTTTATTAGCGTATTATTTCGTATATTAGCACTATAAGATGATACAAAATTATGGCAAGACAAGGAAAATCCACCAACGACGAAGTCTCATTTGCAGACGTCATGTTAGAGAAGAGATGCAGGAAAGCTCAGAATGTATTTTTGAATCAAGTCGACAGGCTTATCGATTGGCGTCCTATTCGCACGTTGATCAACAAGAAGTACACCAAGCGGCAAAATGCGGCAGGAGCTCCGGCCTATGATGTCATCCTGCTTTTCAAAATGCTTCTTTTGCAGACCTGGTATGGATTAAGTGACTGTGCCTTGGAAGAGCGTGTCAACGACTCGGTGACGTTTTCTCGATTTCTAGGGCTGAGTATGGAAGCCGTCTCTCCGGATCACAGTACGATCAGCCGTTTCAGGACTGCCCTGACAGAGTCCGGACTCATGGATAAGTTACTGAAAGCTTTCAATAAACAATTGAGCGCCCATCATATCTCTATCAAGGAAGGAGTTCTGATCGATGCGAGCATTGTCGACAGCCATCACCGCCCTGATGGGATATTGCGCATCACAGTGGCTGATGATCGTGAAGATACACGCAGTGATGACGAAAAGGATGAAGAGGAGGCTTACCATAAGTTTCTTTTTACAGGAACGCAAGGGGACAGACGGTGAAGCCCGATGGGTAAAGAAGAAAGTCTATCGATATGGTTATAAGAAACATGTGTTGACAAACAGGGGAAGGGATCATTCGGCAAGTCATCACCACCCCGGCCAATCGTAACGATCTGAAGGAGTTGATCCCATTGTTGAGAGAAGAGGATCTCCCTGCCGATACACCTGTCTATGCGGATAAAGGGCTGTGCAACGGAGGAGAACCGAGCCTTTTTAACCCTGCATCACTTGCGGGATTGTATCATGCACAAGGCATATCGCAACCGGCCCCTTGAGCCAAGCACAACACCTTTTTAACCGCTCCATAAGTCCTATTCGCAGTGTCATAGAACGCACCTTTGGCAGCATCCGTCGGTGGTTTGATGGTGGACGTTGCCGATATCGAGGCCTTGCCAAGACGCATACACAGAACATCCTCGAAAGCATAGCCTTTAATCTATATCGAACACCCGGGCTTATTATATCCAAATGTGTCAAATAAGCAAAGATTTCCCCGCTCGGGCCTGAGTTTTTAGGCCCAACCGGGGAAAGGGGAACCTTATCATCCTCAATAGTTACCCTTCTTCAAGCAAAAATGATCCTGAAAAGGAAGAGAATTATTGTCCGAACCATTTTTCAAAGGTCTCATGTAGTGTAAACGAAATAGAAAACCCGCAGAAAAAAGAAAACTATCACTCGCAACAATCCAACTGAGAACGATGTATTGCATACCAACATAAGTATCCGACTCGTGCGCGTTTACGCCGTGTCGGATACCCTATCTATAAATGGATTATCGCTTTCTTATTTGACAGCAACTTTTTTTCCGTTAACAATGTATATTCCTTTGGCAAGTCCATTAAAAGTTGGTTGCTGCCTTTACGATAAGTCTTCCCGCTGACGTGTAGATATCGAAAGTATCGCTGTCAATCTTAACACCTGCAATACCATCAGTTGCCGACTGTATGGTAAGATGAGCAGGCATATAGTTGAAGAGATAGTTTTCTGAAAGGCCTCCACTAATATTAATGGTATATACTCCCGGAGTATCAAAGACCGTAACAACAGAGCCATCATCCTTATTGACGGTGAACGTTGGTGCTTCCGTCAATTCTAGCGTTGTCTCATTGTTCTGCAGCCCATCTATCGTGTAGGCAAAAGTTGGCGTTTCACCAGCCTTAATAGTCAAATCCTTTGCGTGGAGATTTGCTGTAGCTTTTTTGCACATAAAGAATGCCATCTATAAATTCGACCTGCTCTTCCACAATTGATCCACGATTAATATGGATCGTGTATTTGCCAACGGGTGAAGTCGGTGTAGCCTCACAAGTAACTTCCGGTGTGCCACTGACATAATCGCCCTTAACCTGCCAGCCAAACTTAGGATTCTCCTCGCCATATTTTTCTGATAGCGCCACGCACTTTTTATTGTTGTACCAAACTCTACGACATTGAAGTCGCGCCATTGTTCGCTACCTTGATAGCGTGACTTCGTACCTGTTGGCACTTGAAGCTTAATGGCAGATTTGTTGAGATCATCAAATACGTTGCGCCCCAATTCGGGTACAGTCTTAGCATAACTACGAATAATTGATATGGCATTGCAACCGGCAAACGCCTCATGGCCTATTTCGACAAGACTAGCAGGCAACGTAACCTTTGTCAAGCCGACACACCCGGAAAGTCCATATTGATGAATCTTCTTTATGCCCTTCTTTACAGAAAGATCACCAGAGGCATAGGGAAGCACTGAAATGATCTCTGAAGAATCCTTTGTCATCAACAGCTGACCATCAAAAAAACATAGTTCTTATCTTGACCGGCAGGAATAGAAACAGAATCAAGACGAACTAATCCGCCTAGAGCCCCATCAGCGATAGCTGTCGTTGTTTCCGGCAAATACAATTTGTGCAAGCCGGAGCAGCCATAGAAGGCTCGTTCTGGCACTTCATGCTTTGTCGTGGTCAATCGTCGCACACCATCAATAAGATAAGGCTCGCCACCTTCAACAATCTCAGCTTCTGTAAGATCAAGCTCTTGCAACATACTACGCTGACTCCTTCCATCTTGACCTCTACCGGCAATCCTGCGAATGACCTGCAAATCGGTAGAATTTATCTTACCCTTTACTTTTCAACTTCGTGATTCTATGATAGGTAGAATCACGAATTAGCGTAGCCAGCTTACCCGGCTCACGGACGGTGATCGTATCCTAAGCTGTTCACCATGAGTACCTTCAAACCCAATGATCATATCTTGATCAGCAGAAAACTTGTAAGTTTGAGGATTTAGGGAGAGCAATATCATAGAAGCCATCAAAGTTGCCTTCCCATCCCCAATTGATCCAGACCTTTCCGTCTGTATCATATCCGGAAAGCACAAAGGCATGGCCGCCGTGTCCCAAATCTTGACCGGAATAAAAGATGGCACGGCGCGCATTCAGTTCATTATAAATAATATCCATCCAAGCCTCCTCGCTGTAATATTTTCGTTCAAGCATTTGGGTTGTTTCCGGATAACCAAAGTTTCGCTTGAGACCTTCGCAAGCATTATAGGTATAGGATCCTGAAGCATCGGTTGCATATGACATATCAGCAGCTACACCACAATCGAGCATTAGTCGTGCTACAGCATTGCCTTGCTCAGCTGTATACTGCCCATCATAATTATCAATCATATTAGCCCAGTCGTATTCGCTTTCTTCATAGTTAACCGTTACCTTCTTCTTGGAACCATCCGCCTGCTTTACAGTCACAGAATGTTTCCCTATACCTCGCTTCGGATACCCATTATAATACATAATCTGAGCCATTGCCGTAGCAACGCAACCGGTGACACATTTACCTGTACCGCCATAGCCTTGCCAGCCACCAGTACCGGAAGCTGTTCCCTCAGGACATAAATCGTTAAAAGGTTTCTCCTGTCCCCAATGTGAGGTAACGAATGCAGGGTATCTGTGCTGCATATTTGCTCTGATCAGGTGCGATCATTTTTTTAGGTTTTTCCAACCTTTACAAGTTCATTAATAGACGCCTCTGCTACAGAAAGATACCATTTAAAATTATCGTTCTTCGAATGGTTATCGAAGGGAGTATTGGAGTAGGCAATGACGGCAGGGAAGAAGGTCATCATTGCTGACAATAACAAATCCCCCACCATCATAGCCCATAATCGTATAGGCATTATTGGATTGTAGCATTTTAAGGCTGCCTCGCTGTGTGGGTGCATGCTTCAGTAGGGATGATGTACTGAAGACGCGCGCGGCAGCTGCCTTAATAGCGGCCTTTGTCCTCGGTGCTGCTGATGCAAACAAAGCGATGCTTAGCGCGAATAACAGACTTATGGATATTCGTTTGCTAAAGTTCATAATATTGAAGAGTTATAGTGTATTTTACTTTTAACATTGCATTTGCGTGAGTTTATATTTCTGCTCACCGATAGAGAGGCGCTTGGATGAAGCGATGCATACGAACAAAAAAACATCAAGCCTCTCCTTCAAGCCCCTTATCCCCTTAAGAGATAGAGCCGCAATCCTCAACAAGGGTTGCGGCTCCATAAACTAACTTTCGCCAGATTGACGAACAGAGACTTTGTTACTTAACCACAACCTTCTTGCCATTGACAATGTAGACGCCTTTGCTTAAGAAGTTGAGGTTCTTAGCACCCTTGATAATCAACTTGCCATCGACGGCATATACATCATAGACAATCTCGCCATTAGCGTTAATCTGCTGAACGGCTGTTGCAACTTCTACTTCTACTGGCTCTGATTCAGCGCCATCAGCATAAACGGCCGTTACGCTATATTTGTGATTGCCGTTTGTTGTCGGTTGGTCATCGCAGTTGGTCTTATAGGTATTACTAACCAACTCACCATCGCGATAGACATTATATGAGATCGGGCCATCACCTGCTTCAAAGACAGCATCATCTACCATAAAGGCAAACACATTGTCTTTACTCGTAATATGATGGATCGCAAAGAATTTCGTGCCTTCGGGCACTTCTACGCTAATCTCTGTCCACGTACCCGAACCCTGTACGTGAGTATCACCGATCTTCACAAAGCTAGAAGTCTCGCTATTGGTCGTAGAGGCAAGTACATCGAAGATTTCCGTACCATAGCTATTGTCCTGCGGCTTGAGGTTATTCACCCAGAAGCGAATGGTTTGTGCTTTACCGGAAAGTTGAGGACTAATAAGCCAGTTGTCTGCATCTAAATAATCGTTACCCATATCATCTATCTGATATACAGCAACAGCTGCCTTTTTCTCCGGAATGTGGTGCGACCTCTTGGGGATCATTAAAGATATCGGCAGGTTGCCAGTTGATAAATGCAAACTGCTCACCTTGATGCGGGTACTGAATGCCTGACACGAGTTCGCCGGCATATCCGTGATCATTGTCAACTGTTGCCCCAAGCTCCAAATTGAGTAGACCAAGGGTCATAATCTTCAAATCTATCCGTCGTCTCTGTCGTGGTTGAAGCAGGAGAATCCCACGTCAGTTTTACCATCGAACTTGTAGAGCCTGTAGACTTGAGGTTCTGCGGTGCAAGAACATTGGGCATTTCCAGTTTAACAACAGCTTCAGCCTCATTGTTTTCAGGATCAAGGTCATTGTCTACTATTAAAGTAACTTTTTACCTTAAGCTTAGCTGCCTTGTTAAGACTTGTAGTCGTACATGTGATCGGAAGCTCAGCATACTGCAAGAGTGACAGGCTCTTTTTCAATCGTTTCTTCCTTGACAACCTTACCATCAACGCTAACTGCGACTTTGGCATTCTCAATATTGTCAAGTCCCAAATTGGTTACCTTTACATTCAATTTTATGGTCTGCCCTTTCTTGACGCTTTCAGGTGTAACTAATGCGATCGCGGCATCTTTCTGGAATGGGTCTGCAATATTAATATTGTCAAGATGTACAGCATCATCAGCAATATCATCAGCAATACCAATTATGCGCAGACTCACGTAGTCTTCACCTATTAATTCTGTAGGAATATCTACACGATACGTTTTCCACTTTCCATTTGTGGATGCCTCAGTGTTTGTCCAAACCGGCTCTGTCATTGATCCGTCCTTCTTTCCAAAGCGCAATTCAACTTTTGCTTTTGGAGAGCCATCGCCGCGATAATCAAACACAAGTTTGGGGTTCATCGAACCTTGAAGTGCAATTTTACCAGTAAGAATCGTAGAAACGCCTGTCTCAGATGGACGGAAAATAATAGAACCATTATCGTTATCAGAAGAGACATCGTTAGTAACGGCCCACATCGTATTCTTTCCCGATGACTCAAGACCTATAAACTGATTTTCTATAGTTCCACCCTTGAAACTATTGTGGAAAGGCAATGTGTAGGGAGCACCCACGACAAGCGAACCAGCCACCCAATTGCTTGGGCCGGCCACATTCTCGGCATTGATTGCCCATCGCTGATACTTCTGTTCACCTTCATTATTATTCAGGCCGGTAACGACGTATTCGGTAATGCCCTTGACCTTACCGATCTCTTCGCCAAGCTTACCATCATCGCCGATGTTATGAATCTTGTAAGAAATTTCTGATGGCAAAATAACACCATTGTGTGCACCGGCGGGAACTTCCCATTTGAGTTTTACAGCTGTAGTTTGGTCGAAGGCCTTAACCTTGCCCATTACCGGTGTATCTTGCCCAACATAAACCTTAGCCGTGGCTTTCTTACCATAGTCGTAAGCATTATAAGCAATAATCGTATAGAAATTCTCTCCGTTTACTGCGGCATTATCTACAAGCAGTTGTTCTGATCCCGGAGTGGGATTGACAATACTCTTCACAAGGCGATCACCACTCTTTACGTCTATCTTGGTAATACTACTGAGCACGGTGCCGTCTACAGTAGTGGTTGGTGCATTAAACTTCAGTGTTACTTTAAGAGCCCCTGTTTGATCTGCAGTAGCTATAAGATTGTCCACTGCTGCAGGAGCCTTTGCGTCAGCAGCCCCCTCAACCGAAATAGAGTCTATTAAAATAGCATATCTGTCAGGTTCTGAGATCGCGTGGAAACCCAAATAATAGTTACCATCAGCCGTGGGCGTTATCTTCCCGGTGAACGTCTTGTTGTTGACACCTGCAATCTCCGTGGCCTGAAGTATCACGCCCGTCATAGCTTCTGCCGTTTTGTCTGCACCCCACTTCACCTCCATACGCTCTGCAAAGTCTTTTTAAACCTGCAGCGGCCTTGAAGGAGACGTTGTAAGTCCTACCCTGCTTCATTCGGATAGGTGGTGATATAAGCCAATCGTCTCCTGCGTTATCTTTGTTGAATTTGTATTGGAATAACCCACCTTTGGCATTGCTCCATTCCCAAGAGCTACCATCGTGGTTCTTATCAAGAATAGTGTAGAGTTTTGAGTCGGCCTCTGTCAGCAAATCATCGAAGAAAGGCACGTCTAAGGCCTCACCAAACACTTGGCCATCGGTTGTAGCCAACGCACTACTTCGTGTCGTATTATTAGCACGCACAGAATAGGTGTAGCAAGACAATTTTTCCCATAGGAATAACCTCGCTGAACGTAGTAGTAGATATATCAGAAGCCACATTTTTCTGTTGCCGAATCTACATTACGATAAACATCATAGGTAATATTTCCGAGGTAACCTTGATGCGTACCAGCTGTGGGCGCGTCCCACGTCACGACGGCATTGCCGGATTCGTCGACCGTGAGCTTCAAGTTGCTTACAATGTTTGGCGTATCATAGCCGGCATATGTAGTTAGTTTGGCCCTTGGCCCCTTACCGGCATCATTGCTAAACACTACAATGAAATTGACAACGCCCTCTGCTACGTTGGCATTGATCGTAGTCTGATTGCCTGCCTCTGCGTTGCCAGTAGCTACCTCTATGCCATTGGCAAAAACAGTATAACTAAGGGTTCCTGACAGATTGCTACCATCAAACTTCTTATTCGGCGCAGTAAAGGTGAATGTGCCATTGGTCGCCGCATTCACAAAAATTAGAAGAAAGGTTGGTCGCTGCTGCCGGAGCACCATTCGCAATCGGCGTTGTTGGAATGGTAAGCGCCATGATTGATGCCGTTTCCGTATATGAGCCAATGGGGGTTACGTGTCCGTTTGATAGATCAATCGTATAAAGCTGAAACTTTCCATCTTTATCGGTAGATGCCCAATAGAACTCATTCGTTCTTGGATCAAACTCACCGCTTTGCGTATAATATTGTCCGTTTCGATCAGAAACTTGCACGCCCGTTGAGCCTTTTAGGGTTTCTGCTCCTGTCGTGCGGTCAATCTGATAAAAGTCGCCTTCGCTGGTTACACCATAAGCGAAGCCATCGTTAGCAACACCCAGTGCTACATACTTGTGAAGTGCAGGGGCTATTGTGGTTCGCTTAAGCGTAGCATAGTCGATAACACCCCATTCATAAGCACTCAGATCAGGCGTAAAAAACTGCCCAAAAATTTCTCCTGTTGCGGGATCGGTAGCCGTTTCTGTTGCCGTCAAGCTCAAGTCACTAACTTCTTCAGGCTGACCTACCAACTCCCAAGTCTTCGTGTTGAAGGAATAGTGAATAAGCTTAACAATACCGTAGCTTGAGTAACTTGTATCGAGAAACAATCCGTGAAGATCATCGCCAACAATACCGCTACCAGCATTGAAATAACCCTTATAATAGTCTGCTAACGCATCAAAGTTGACATTGGCTGTAGGGTGGAAAGAATAGATACCTAGTAAGTCGTTGGTAAGGAGATTTCCCCACATCGTTAAATCCGGATTGACCTTCAGCAGGTTTATCGGGAGCTGCGGACGAATTGGAATCGTAGGCTGACTGAATGGAGACTTAACACCTCTTGGAAGCGTCTTCATCTTTAGTGCTGGAAAAAGCCTTTAAAGGGTTAACCTTCTGCGCAGGCGCTTTGTGCCCGGGCAGTGTTCTTGTCGGTCTGGGCGGCGTGCCGCCAGGCTGATTCATTTGTGCGGATGCGGGTAATGCAAACGCAGTCGTGGCAAAGTAATGCCATCAGAATGACTAGCCGTTTACTCATGTTTTAATGGGTTTAAGTAACTTTTTTTAATGTTTAATTTTTGGAGTTGGTCCGCCGCAAATGTACAGACTTTTTGGAAACTTACAAGGAATCTTATCTTTTTTTATTACTGTCCGATAAAAGTTTTTTTGATCGATACGCCGTTCTTTTTGGAGAGGGCAAAAAGTAAAGGGCTGATTTCGTTTTTGTGAAGTCAGCCCTTAATGGTTAATTTGTATTCGACAAAAAAACATTTAACCATGGGTAAAAGTACACATTTTAGCGGACAGCCGCTTTATTCTCAGATCATAAAATTGTTGGACAAGTCCGAAATTCTCCGCATAAGCAGCGAACAGGGCGCAGAACGCTATGTCAAGAGCTTTGACGCTTGGACTCATCTGCTTGTGATGCTTTATGCCGTCATCATGCGTTTCGACTCTCTACATGAAATCACCGCGTCCCTTCAGGCCGAGGGCCTGTAAGCTGCGCCATCTCGGCATCTTCATGATGGCTTCAAGGAGCACTTTGGCGGATGGAAACAAAAGGCGTTCGGAGGCGGTCTTTGAGGCCGTTTATAGGGATTTATACGCCAAGCATCGTCATCTTCTTTCTTCGGACAGCCGGCTGTGCACAAGAAAAAATGAATCGAAATGGATGAAACGGCTAAAGATAATCGACTCCACAACGATTACCCTCTTCTCCAACCTTGCTCTTCAAAGGCGTGGGCAGACATCCCAAAACAGGTAAAAAGAAAGGGGGTATCAAAGTGCACAGTATAATCCAAGCCAACGAGGGAGTTCCATCGGACATCCGCTTCACTTCCGCAGCCACCAACGACTCTTTTATGCTCTTGCCGGCCACGTTGAACAGGGGGATATCATTGCCTTGGATCGTGCCTACATCGACTATGCGAAGTTTCAGCAGATGACGGAGCGCGGCGTCGTCTATGTCACGAAGATGAAGAAGAACCTGCAATACACGATAGAGGAGGACGTCATGTGTCAAACGCCGGAAGGGGTGATGCAGGTTCGTGTACAACGGGTTACCTTCCGAAAGGAACTCAAGGGCGGTTCCGGAATTGTCCATCACGCACGCATCGTCACTTATGTCGATGTCCAGAAGCGCAAACTCATCTCCCTCCTGACCAACGACATGACCTCGGACCCGCTCGAAATCATGGATATCTACCACAAGAGATGGGCCATAGAATTGTTGTTCAAGCAGATAAAGCAGAACTTTCCACTCAAATACTTCTATGGAGAGAGTGCCAATGCCATCAAGATACAGATTTGGGTAACGTTGATTGCCAACCTGCTGCTCATGATAATGCGGAGGAGGCTCATACGCTCTTGGAGCTTTTCGGGGTTAGCCACAATGGTCAGGATAATACTGATGTACTATGTGGATTTCTACAGCCTCTTTAATCATCCCGAAAAAGATTGGGAAGCAGGCCTGAAAGAAGCGGCCGAAAGCCCTCAAATGCCTTCGCTTGTTGATTAGGGGGCTTGTAATGCCAAAAAGAGAACATCAACCGTATTGTTTCAGCGATTGAGGCGGTCTTGCCTACTCTTTTTGACGTTTATCGGACAGCAATAAATTTAGATAGGAAAACAGCAAATGAGCTTTAAGCATGAGCAACTAAAGAGCAATATCTAATTTTTCTTATAGTGCAGTAACTCAAATTTGTTTGTCATACTTCCGTGCTAGTACAAATGTCCCCTCGTGGAGGTACAATTGTACTATTGCGAGGGGACAAAGATTTTTTTCGATGCAAAAAAATATGGTAATCAGCATCTTTTAACTGAAGTTGCAATACAAGGTTTATTATTTTCCATTCAGCAGTTAGTTTATAACATTCTGTAGAAAACTATATAAAGATTGCGCAAAGCTAAGCTGTAAGCAACAATAATTTTACTTATTCGTGGAACGTTACAACAAGTCAATCTTCCACGTAATGACGAATGGCCTCAAGTGTTTCTACGCGTACAGGCACTAAAGGTAGGCGTACGACATTATCTACTTTGCCTTGAATATAGAGAAGTCCCTTAATGCCAGATGGGTTGCCATCAACAGACATTAATTTATATAGCCTGCTAAATTGTCGGTGCTGACTGAGTGCTGATGTATAATCACCTGCTTGTGCAGCATGGACCATTGCACCAAATTCTTCAGGATAAGCATTGCCTATAACCGAAATAACGCCTTTTGCTCCAATCGTGAGGAGTTCGAAAGTAATAGCATCGTCTCCACTAAATACGTCAAAAGCCTTCCGGAGCATATTCTACGATTTCCTCTATTTGAGTAATGATGCCGCTAGCCTCTTTAATGGCTACAATATTCGGGCAGTCGTTTGCCAAACGTAGCGTTGTTGATGCTTGCAGATTGACTCCTGTTCGTCCGGGAATATTATATAAGACGATCGGGAGCGGACTTTCTTCGCTAATTTTTTTGAAGTGTTGATACAAACCCTCTTGTGTGGGCTTGTTATAAAAGGGCACACCATCAATAGTCCGCTAAAGCCTTCAAAAATCGTCCTCTCTCAATTGGCGACAAACGGCTTGCGTAGAATTATTTCCGACTCCTAGTAGGAGTGGCACACGATCTTGATTGACTTCAACAACGACGCGGCGTATTTCCAACTTTTCTTCTTCGCTCAGCGTAGGCGTTTCGGCTGTCGTCCCTAAGACACAGATGAAATCGACTCCACCGACAATAATATTATCTACCAAGGAGCGTAATGCAACAAAGTCGATGCTGCCGTCCATATTGAACGGAGTAGCTAGTGCTACTCCAAAACCTTGGAATGGATTGCTTTTATTCATATTTATTCTTGCTTTTATGCTGTAAATGTTTAGACTACTGTTGTTTATTCTTCGCTAAGCATCTTTAAAAAGTCCTCTTCTTGAATCAATGGTATGCCCAGCGTTTCAGCTTTTTGTTCGTTTAGAAGGGCCCATGTTGTCGCCAGCCAAAATAAAGTCGGTTTTTAGAAATGCTACCTACGTTTTTGCCTCCATTCTCTTCTATAATGGCTTTATATTCCTCTCTGTTATGACGAGTGAAAGTACCGCTAATGACTATACTTTTTTTCCAGCGAGTCGGTTTGGAAACAAGTCGAGACACATCGGCTGTCATTTGCAATCCGGCTGCAGTTAGTTGCTCCAATATTTGGACGTTGGCTGGTATAATAAACCATTGTTGTACATTCTCAGCTATAGTTTGGCCAACACCTTCTACTTGTAGCAAATCTTCTAACGTAGCTGCCCGCAGAGCGTCCATAGAATGAAAATAGGCAGCCAGCGTTTTTGCTACTACTTTGCCAACAAAGCGAATCCCCAAGGCATAGAGTACGCGGTCGAATGGGGTAGACTTGCTTTTTTTCTATTCCATCAATAATTTTTGCGAGCAGATTTCAGGCGTGTAGCGTCGCTGCCGGCCAAATCTTCAACACGCAACTGATACAAGTCTGCGATATTATGAATTAACCCTCGCTCGAAATAGTTATCAATCGTTTCCGGGCCGAGCGAATTGATATCCATCGCATCACGACTAATGAAATGCTCAATCCGGCCTTTTATTTGCGGTGGGCAAGTAGCATCATTAGGGCAATATGTTGCGGCTTCGTTTGGAAATCTAACTAAGTGAGTTCCACATTTCGGACACTGCGTAATAAAATGTACTTTATCACCTAAAGACTCATTGCGTGCACCTTTGTCTACACCAACGATTTGCGGAATAATTTCGCCAGCTTTTTTTCTATAAAGACAAAGTCGTTATAATGTAAATCCAACTGCTGAATAATGTCTTCATTGTGTAAGGAAGCCCGCTTCACGGTAGTGCCTGCTAATAAAAACGGGATCCATAACGGCAACTGGCGTAACCGCTCCCCGTACGACCCACTTGGTAGACTACATCTAATAAACGCGTGCGGGCACGTTCGGCCTTAAATTTATAGGCGATAGCCCATCGCGGACTCTTAGCTGTGCTACCAAGCTGCTGCTGCTGGTTTAGGTCGTCTACTTTAAGTACTATTCCGTCTGTGGCAACGGGTAAGTATCTACGTTCCGTATCCCAATGGTCAATATAGGTATAGATACTATCTAGAGACTTGGCTAAATGGATATTGTCAGAGACTTTGAACCCCCATTTTTTTATCATCAGGAGATTTTTCGTAATGACTTTTCTTTGGAATATCCTCTCCTAATACATAATATAAATAGGCATCTAAGCGACGAGAAGCAACAACGGCAGAATTTTTACTCTTTAGTGTACCAGAAGCTGCATTGCGTGGATTGGCAAAGAGCGGCTCTCCCTTAGAATTGCGCTCTTCATTCAATTTTTCAAAACTAGCCCAAGGCATAAGAACTTCGCCTCGTACCTCAAAACGTCGTGGCCATCCTAATCCTTCTTGCAGCTGAAGAGGAATGCTTTTTATGGTCTTTATATTCTCTGTAACATCATCACCAACCGTCCCGTCTCCACGTGTCACAGCTCTTACAAGCCTACCATCTTCATAAAGAAGAGAAATGCTGAGACCATCAAACTTTAATTCGCAGCAGACTTCAAAGGCTACTCCCTTTAAGTCTCCTGTAATACGATCATAAAATTCTTTGATTTCAGCCTTGTCGTATGTATTTCCTAAAGAAAGCATCGGATATTGATGCCTAACCTGCACGAAATTGTTGGATAGATCGCTGCCAACACGCACAGTTGGAGAATTCTTATCAACCCATTCCGGATGCTTTTGCTCTAAATCGGATAATTCGCGCATTAAAGCATCGAAGTCTGTGTCAAGAATCTCAGGATTATTCTTAACGTAGTAATTATAGTTGTGTCTGTGCAACTCCTTTCGTAGAAAAATCAATTCTGTCTTTATCGTTCATTATTGCATTCATTAAGATAGCCCGCAAAAGCTTGGTGGGCGAAATCGGCAACCTTTGATAGAGTGAAACGTTGCAAAAGATCAACCGTATTTACTTCGGCAAAGTTAAAGAAAAGAGAGGATATTTCCCTATTTTTGCAGCGTTCATCAAGAAAAAGATTATGAGAATAGACATCATTACTGTACTTCCGGAAATGCTCGATGGCTTTATTAATACGTCAATCTTAGCACGTGCCCAAAAAAAGGCTAGTGGAAGTTTATGTACACAACCTGCGCGATTATACTACAGACAAACATCGCCGCGTAGATGACTATCCGTTTGGTGGTTTTGCGGGAATGGTAATGCAATGTCAGCCCATAGATGCTTGTATCAGCAAGTTGACAGCAGAACGCACTTACGATCAAATCATATTTACGACACCAGATGGAAAAAAATTTGATCAGCCAATGGCAAATGAGTTAAGTCTGTCGAAGAATCTTATTATATTGTGTGGTCATTATAAGGGCATAGACTATCGCATACGTGAGCATTTGATTACGAAAGAAGTCTCTATTGGAGATTATGTGCTTACAGGCGGTGAAATAGCGGCGGCGGCAATGTCGGATGCAATTGTAAGACTTGTCCCAGGCGTTTTGAGTGATGAACAAAGCGCTTTAAGTGATAGCTTTCAAGATAATTTGCTTGCAGCTCCAGTCTATACGCGCCCATCGGATTATAAAGGGTGGAAAGTTCCAGAGATTCTGCTATCTGGAAATGAAGCTAAAATAAAAGAATGGGAGCTGCAGCAAAGCTATGAGCGTACTAAGCGTTTGCGTCCTGATTTACTTGAATCTACAGATTTAAATGGGTAGCGATTTTTTTATAGTTTGTTGGTCCTATAGTCGACTTAACTATAAAGCAATAGAAAGGGGAACCAAAAATAAGAGACTAGTGAAGAAGGAATAGATAGTGGGGGAAAGATTTTTTTCTTTACACTTTGCAAGCATTTCCTATGTAGAATCAGTCTAAAATGGTTTTCATTCAGTCTGTTTATCAATAGAGGACTTTCGTTTTAATATTTTATAGTGGAAACTTCTTTGTCTATATTGCAAAAATTCCTGTGTTTTTTTATTTGGCTCAACCATTCAAAAGCTATACATTTGCTGCGTAAAGCAATAAGAATAACACCAAACTCTAATCAAAACAAAAGATTATGAAAACCGAAAAAATCATGGCCGACCTGGAGGCTAAACACCCAGGCGAAAAAGAGTACTTACAAGCAGTGCGTGAGGTGCTTCTTTCAATCGAAGATGTTTACAATCAACATCCAGAGTTTGAAAAAGTGAAACTCATTGAGCGTTTGGTAGAGCCGGATCGTATTTTGACGTTCCGTGTGCCTTGGGTTGATGACCAAGGTGAAGTACATGTAAACCTCGGTTACCGCGTACAATTTAATAACGCAATTGGCCCGTACAAAGGCGGTCTTCGTTTTCACCCGAGCGTTACGCTTAGCATCTTGAAGTTCTTAGGGCTTTGAGCAAATCTTTAAGAACGCATTGACAACGTTGCCTATGGGTGGCGGTAAAGGTGGTTCTGACTTTGCTCCTCGCGGTAAAAAGCGATAGCGAAATTATGAGATTCTGCCAGGCATTTATGCTTGAAGCTCACAAGATCCTTGGCCCAGATATGGACGTACCTGCCGGCGATATTGGCGTAGGTGGTCGTGAAGTTGGTTACCTCTATGGTATGTATAAGAAATTGACTCACGAGTGCACTGGTACAATGACGGGTAAAGGCCGCGAATTTGGCGGTAGCATTCTTCGTCCTGAAGCAACGGGCTTTGGCGCTTGCTATTTCTTGAAGCAAATGTTGAACGATTACAACATGGATATCAAGGATAAGACTGTTGCTGTTTCTGGTTTTTGGAAACGTAGCTTGGGGTGCAATTAAGAAAGCGACAGAACTCGGTGCTAAGTGCGTTACGCTTTCTGGTCCTGACGGCTATATCTATGATCCGGATGGTATTAGCGGTGACAAGATCGATTATATGCTTGAGCTTCGTTCTTCTGGCAATGATATCTGCGCACCTTATGCTGAGAAATATCCGAATGCTAAATTCTTCGCAGGTCGCAAGCCTTGGGAAGTTAAGGTTGATATCGCTATGCCTTGTGCAACTCAAAACGAGTTGAACGAAGATGATGCAAAAGCACTCGTTGCTAATGGTGTTAAGTGCGTTGCTGAGGTAAGCAATATGGGCTGTACAGCTGAAGCTATTGATTATTTTATCGCTCAGAAGACTCCGTTTGCTCCTGGTAAGGCTGTTAACTCTGGTGGTGTTGCTACGTCTGGTCTTGAAATGACTCAAAATGCAATGCACATCTATTGGAGCGTTGAAGAAGTTGATGAGAGATTGCACACTATTATGAAAGACGTTCACGAGCAATGTCTCGCTTATGGTAAGCAAGCTGATGGCTATATCAACTACGTACGTGGTGCAAACATTGCAGGCTTTATGAAGGTTGCTAATGCAATGATTGGCCAGGGCATCATCTAATTCTGAATTCAGAATATTAGAAATTATAATGAAGAGATGCACGGAAATTCCGTGCATCTCTTTTTCTGTATCCGTATAGCACCAATCATAATGCCCAAAATCGACCATGAAGTGAAACATTTGCGAATATAATACATTCTGTCCCTCTTTTCCGCGCTTTAGCAAGGGATTGAAACAACATAATCACTAAATTCGCAGGAAAAGAAATACGAAACATCAATAATATGCTACGAACAATAAATGTACGCTGTAAAAAAATACGGGCAAGACACATAGAGTTCCAGCCGGCTTTTACGATGGAAGAAGTCTATGATATGCTTGAAATCAATTTGCCCTACGAATGTACGAGCGTCAAAAGTCAACAATAAGACCGAAGGACTCCATTATACGATTTATAATGATAAGGATATAGAGTTTATTGATATCACAAATCCTTCCGGAATGCGTACCTATACACGCTCTTTATTTTTTGTTTTATACAAAGCTGTGTGTGAAGTTTATCCTCAAGCGCGCCTAAGGATAGATACACCTGTCTCTAATGGCTACTATTGTCGCCTGTCGGGTTTGCCTGCCGGAGTGAATGGCGACGTAGTCGTAGCTTTGCGCAATAAAATGAAGGCAATAATTGATGCCAACTTGCCTTATCATAGGATAACAGCACCAACAGACGAAGCAATCGCACTTTTTCGGCAGCATAGATTGGAGGATAAGGCTCAATTATTGGAAGGTTCCGGCCTACTATACACAACCTATTATACATTAGGCGGTACGCCCGATTATTTCTATGGTTCCCTCTTAATAAACACAGGCCAATTGCAGCTGTTCGATCTTGTGCCTTATTACGATGGTTTATTATTGCGTGTGCCCGATCCTAAAAATCCAAAGGAATTAAAGCCAATGATTGATCAGCGCAAGATGTTTGACGTCTTCAATGAGCAACATCGCTGGCAAGAGATTTTAGGAATTTCCACGATAGGCCAATTCAATAAAGCTTGTTCGGAAGGAGGAACAGACGAACTAATCAACATTTCAGAAGCTCTGCAAGAGAAACGCATCAGCGCCTTGGCAGATCGCATAGCGAATCAACCTGCGATTAAGGTAATCTTAATTTCAGGTCCCTCGTCCAGTGGAAAAACTACTTTCTGTAAGCGTTTAGCCGTACAGTTGTCTGTTTGCGGTAAGCGTCCTATGACAATTTCTTTAGATGATTACTTTGTTGATCGCAGCAAAACCCCACTTGATGAGCAGGGGGAATATGATTATGAGCATATTAATGCGATGAATATTTCGCTACTCAACAAACAATTGGACGAATTACTGAAAGGAGAAACCGTAGAATTGCCCAAGTTTAACTTTTTACGCGGTATCAGCGAGAAAAGTGGGATAAAAATACGAATGGAAGAGGGCACACTGCTTATTTTAGAGGGAATACATGCGCTCAATCCTATGCTTACAGCGCAGATTTCCAATGAATGTAAATTCAAAATCTATGCCTCTGCGCTAACTACTATTCTTTTTAGATGATCATAATTATATTCCAACGGCCGATAATCGTTTATTGCGACGTATAATCCGTGATTTTAAATATCGCGGATATAGTGCAGAAGAAACGATTCGGCGTTGACCGTCTGTTCGCTCCGGCGAAGAGAAGTGGATTTTTCCCTTATCAGGAGGAAGCTGATGTGATGATGAACACCGCACTTTTATTTGAGTTTGCTGCTCTTCGTAATCAAGCGCTCCCTCTTTTGGAACAAGTTCCGGAAAATGTGCCGGAGTATTCAGAGGCTTACCGCCTGCGCAAGTTTCTATCTTACCTCAAACCGATTTCCATCAGAAATCTACCGCCCACATCTTTGTTGCGAGAATTTCTTGGTGGTAGTGTTTTTCGCTATTGATAAAACTAAAAATGCGTCTATCAGTCGTAGAGTGACGGATCCTCAATTGCCATCCATCTCTGTTTTTTTATACTTCAAGTGAAAAAAATAGACTTTTACATAGAAACATCTATAAATGAAAAGGATTGAGGAGATAAAGATAATTATCGTAAATGCAAGTTGCAGTGACGAAGATGCTAAAAGCCTATTTTTACTACCTCAAAAAGAGGGTAGCATCCACAGAAATACAAGTCTGAAAGATAGGCTTGACCAACGTACCATCGTAAGAGTAGGTTTGTACTATCGTAGTGGTACAAACCTACCCTCGTGTAGGATATACGTACCATCACGATGGTACATTCTACTTTCTTGTTGGAAGTAGTAAAAAAATATAGTTTAGCATATTGTTAATCAATTGAATATATGTAATATAAGGAGTTTTACTTTAACACAAAAGAACTTGTGAGTGCTCAATGTGAATGTTGAATAAAGGGGTGGAAGTGGGCGTTATCTATCACAAATTTCGTTGTTCTTATATAAGGAAATAGAGGAGGAGAGAATAAGTTCTCAAGCTACAAACTCGCCTCAAAAATCATTGCATAATGCCTCCTTGATGGATGATAGACGACTTTTTGTGAGATGAATCAGGCACGCAAGGCGTAAAATCTTTATCTCAATGATTGGGATATGCTTCTAAAATGCTTATTTTTGCATAGCGAACAGGCAGTATTGAAGTTGTAAGTAGCTGGTTATGGCTTATGCTCAAGGAATATAACAACATTTGTAGTTTACTGTTAAAACTAAGTCGTTTAGGATTATTCTGAACAACAAAGAAAGATCTTATGGATTTAAAAGCATCTTGGATTGAAAAAGGTTTTATTGATGAACCTATCCCTCAAGGTTTAGATTTAAAACAAGAAATTAGACAGTTGTGTGAGGAAAAGAATGCTATTATTCTCGCACATTATTATACAATCGGCGAATTGCAGGATTTGGCTGATTTTGTTGGCGATAGTCTTGCCTTGGCACAAAAGGCTGCTACTACAGATGCTGATATTATAGTGATGTGCGGTGTGCATTTTATGGCTGAAACCAATAAGATTCTCTGTCCGAATAAAAAGTACTGATTCCGGATCTGAACTCTTCTTGCTCTTTGGCTGAGAGTTGTCCGGGTGAAGACTTTGCAAAGTTTGTTGCAGCACACCCTGATCATAAAGTAATCTCATACGTCAATACTTCTGCTGCGACAAAGGCTGTAACAGATGTGGTCGTGACATCAAGTAATGCGAAACAGATTGTCGAAAGCTTTCCCAAAGAGCAGAAACTTATATTCGGGCCGGATAAAAACTTAGGTAGTTACATCAATTCTATTACCGGACGTAATATGTTACTTTGGGATGGAGCCTGCCATGTGCACGAGCGTTTCTCCATAGAGAAGATTATCGACCTAAAGGAGCAAAATCCCGGAGCAAAAGTCTTAGCTCATCCGGAATGTAAAGGGCCTGTTTTGAAGCTAGCTGATGTTGTAGGCTCTACAGCTAACTTGTTAAAGTATGCTGTTAATAGTTTGGATAAGACTTTTATTGTCGTCACGGAAAGCGGTATTCTTCATGAGATGCAAAATAAGTGTCCTGATAAGCGCTTTATCCCTGTTCCGCCTGATGATAGCACGTGTGCTTGCAATGAATGCAATTATATGCGTCTGAATAGTATGGAGAAGGTCTATAATTGTTTGAAATATGAATGGCCGGAAGTAGATGTCGACAAGCAAGTTGCAGAACGAGCTGTACGCCCTATCAAAGCTATGCTTGATATTTCTGCCCGTTTAGGATTATAATTGCTGATTGGGTTACGGGGATTATTGACTTCTAGGAAAAGAGCCTTTATGATGGAAAGTTCTGCGACGATTATGGGTGCTATTATTGGCGATACCATTGGCTCCACTTATGAGTTTAATCCCACGAAGGACTATAATTTCCCTTTGTATGATGATGCTATGAACTATACGGACGATAGTATTATGACGATTGCCGTAGCTGATTGGATATTGAAGGATGAATCTTTATCGTCGGAGAGGCTGATTCATACAATGAGGTATTATGGAAATAAATACAACTCTCCAAAAGGAGGATATGGTCATCTTTTTCTCTGAATGGCTTAGACATGCAGAGATGAAAGCTTACAATTCGTGGGGAAATGGATCTGCTATGCGTGTTTCAGCCATAGGGTTTGCCTTTTCCTACGTTAGATAAAACGCTGAAAGTAGCAGAGATTTCTGCGGCTGTTACGCATAATTATCCAGAGGGAATTAAAGGGGCGCAAGCAACGGCCGCTGCGATTTTTTTCTAGCCCGTAAAGGAGAGAGTAAAGAGACAATACGTAAATATATAACGGAAACATTTGGCTATAATTTAAATAGAACTTGTGAGGAAATTCGGCCAACTTATCAGTTTGAAGCAAGTTGTCAGGAGACTGTTCCACAAGCTATTGTGGCCTTTTTTTAGATAGCAAGGATTATTTAGATGCAATCAGATTAGGCATTTCGTTGGGCGGAGATGCCGACACTATTGCCGCCATTACTGGTGCAATTGCAGCAGCTTTTTATAAAAAAAGTGCCTTTGGACCTCTATGATCGAGTCTTAGCAAAAATTACCTAAGGATTTAGAGGCTATAACATTACTATTTGAAGCCAAGGTCCTTGCTTGATTAAAATAATCCCTCTTTAAGCGCAATACTTAAAGAGGGATTTATGATTATTGTAGACTGATGCTACGATATTTTTCTTACTTAACAAAGTCAATAATCTTATCTGCTACTTGTTGTGGTGTAAAGCCTAACTTATCGTCCAACACTTGATAAGGTGCAGAATAACCAAAATGATCTAAGCCATAGATGTAGCCGTTGCTGCCTACTAATCCTTCAAAAGTAGCAGGTAAGCCAGCCGTCAGCGCAAAGACTTTTTGCATCAGCAGGCAATAACTTCTCTTGATATTCAGCAGACTGTCTGCGGAATAAACCTTCACTTGGGCAACTAATAACTCTGGCTTTAATATTCTTTTTCCTGCAATAGAGGCAGTGTATCAACCAAAGTTGAAACTTCTGAACCGCTAGCTAAAAAGAATTACATCAGGATGTTCTTCCTTCACAATCTCATAAGCGCCTTTTTCTACTCCTATGTAGTCTACGCTTTCAGGAAGGTCTTTAATAGCCTGCCGACTAAAGATAAGAGCAGTCGGAGTTTCCACATTCTCCATTGCTAAGCGCCAGCATTGCGTTGCGGCTTGGTTATTACAAGGACGAAATACACGGACACTATCTTTGCCGCTGTGGTTCTTCAGCTTTTCCATCAAACGAATTTGTGCTTCCTGCTCAACAGGTTCGTGAGTCGGGCCATCTTCGCCTACACGGAAAGCGTCATGTGTCCAAACAAACTTGACTGGTGTTTCCATTAAAGCTGCCATACGAACAGCCGGTTTCATATAATCAGAGAAGACGAAGAAAGTTCCCATTGCGGAAATAATGCCTCCGTGCAACATCATACCGATGCAAACACAAGCCATCGAAAGTTCGCTTACACCGGCTTGTAAGAAGCCGCCAGCAAAGTTCGTACGTGAGATAGGAGTTGTGTGCCAAGAAACCATCTGTTTTATCTGAATTGCAAAAGATCGGCCGAACTCACAATCATATTAGGAACATATTCTGACAATAAGGCGAGTACAGCTTTTTGAACCATCACGAGTTGCCTTATTGGGCTTCTGTTCTAACTTATCCCAAGGTATTTCCGGTAACTTCTGATTGAACCAATCACTTAGAAGTTGATACTTTTTCGGGGTTTTCTTGTGCCCACTTCTTTTTCTATCTGTCTGATTAGCTCAACTTCTTCTGTGAGTTTGCCAAGACGTTCTTTATACATCTCCGCTACTTCAGGGAAAATGTGGAAAGAATCTTCAGGATCTGCGCCTAAGTTCTTAATCGTCTCAACATAAGCATTGCCTCCAAGTGGTGCACCGTGCGTTCCGCAATCGCGTTCAAAGCTTTCGCCGTCAGCCTTTCGTGCGCCTTTACCCATTATCGTGTGACCGATAATCAACGTAGGACGAGTTGTTTCTTCGTTAGCTGCTTTTTAGTGCCTTTCTTATTTGCTCCGGATCGTTTCCATCGATTTCCAAGACATTCCAGTTCCAAGCCTTATACTTTAATGCTGAGTCTTCACTCGTCACATCAGCCGTTGGCGTAGAAAGTTGGATATCGTTAGCATCGTAGAACATAATGAGATTATCCAAGCCCAAGTGTCCAGCTATACGACCCGCACCTTGCGATACCTCTTCCTGTATGCCACCATCAGAAATATAAGCATATATCTTTTCGCGTTTAAAGCCCGGATTACCCGTTCTTGCATACAACGCTTTAGCGGCAATAGCAGCTCCGACAGCATAAACATGGCCTTGCCCTAAGGGGCCACTGGTATTTTCTATACCGCGCTCTACGTTACGTTCAGGGTGTCCCGGTGTAACGGAGTCCCATTGACGGAATTCTTTGAGGTCTTCCATCGTAAAACGCTCACAAAGCATTAGAATGCTGTATAGCATCGGCGACATATGGCCAGGATCTAAGAAGAAGCGGTCGCGACATTCCCAAGTCGGATCTTTGGGATCAAACGTTAGAAACTCCGAATAGAGTACGTTGATAAAGTCTGCTCCGCCCATAGCGCCACCAGGGTGTCCCTGATTTTTGCCTTTTTCGACCATAGAAGCAACAAGCACACGGATGTTATCCGCGGCACGATTCATAAGTTTTGATGAATGTTCCATCATAGCATTAAAAACAAAGTGTAAAGTTGTATGCAGCAAAAAAATACAGATAAAAAGCGAGTGGGGCGAATGATAGACAAAGAAAAACCCTATCATTCATCTTTTTTGTCAGCCTTATTCTTTTAATCCATTAAATTCCGGATCATCCGGCCCGTAGATCTTTGTGCCCTTTGTAAATCGATTGCTTTTTTTCGAGGTCTGTTACCAGATACAGCATAATTAGTATAGCCAGCCATCGTCCCCACACCGGGATTTCCACCATAAGCTCTCCAGCGTGAGAGTATAGCATCGACATAGCCGTAAGTCTCACTACCGATCATATAACCATATGAGACAACGGGGTCACGATAATAAAGAGGCTGAGTCAAATTCCTAACATAGAAACTGACGTCGTCCCAGAGATGAGGATTTTTTTGCCATACTTTCGAGCCAAGGCTTGTGCATCTTGAATATGTCCGACCCCTCCATTATAAGCCGCTAGTACAAACTTGATACGCTCTCCGCTATCTCTAATACCGCTAAATTTCCCTGATAATTCGCGAATGTAGCGTGCGGCAGCAGCAACATTTTCCTTGGGGTCATTGACATTGGATACGCCTAAATGTATCGCGGTTCTTGGCATAATCTGCATCAATCCCTTTAGCGCCGGCATACGAAGTAGCATTAGGGTCAAAGCCTGATTCTTGATAGCATTGGGCAGCAATGAGTCGCCAGTCCCATCCTGTAATAGCCGAGGCTGCTCTAAATTCATGATCATAAACGGAGATAATCCCCTTTTCTCTGGAAAGGTAAGGCGCTCGCATCTTTCTAATAACGGTATTTCGCGTTTCAAAGCGTTTTTGTCTCTTCTTTCTGAATTTTTTTAGGGCAACACCTGCACTATACCAATCGTTGAGTGCTTGTGCTAAATCCTCGCTCGATTTATTTACAGCCCAAGATGTAGAAACCTTTTTCTTCTTGTGCTCCGGCTGAAGTAAGTTGTTGACTCTGAATAAAACTTTTCTTTAGCTGATAAACAGCAATATCTATATCTTTATTATTTAATAGTTGAACCAACTGTTGTTCATTTTTTAGCGAGTTCAACTCGCAGTCGAACACCTTGAGATTGGGCAAAATTTTTGCGCCAAAGCATATTGTATGCCCAATCCTTGCCCATTATAATCAAAGTAAGTCGTAGGTCCTGAAATCGTACCTATAATTAACTCGCCAGCGTCTAAGATTTGATTAAGATCATAATGAGCATTATTGTCTTTAGTGTTAGAAATATGCGTAAAGAGAGAGTTTCCCTTCTTTTGTTTATTCGTATTGCAACCAATTAATACCGATAATATGATGAGGAGGTAAAGAAATCTTTGTCGCATATTGGTGCGAAATTATTATTTAACGTGAGTTCGACGAATTACAAGTGCCTATAGATTTGGTGATTAGCGAAATTTGTTGTAATTTTTAAGGTGTTAACATATAAATAGTTACGAACAAAAAAATCGCTATGATCACCGAAGCCAAAATTACTGAAATATTTTTGTATAGCAGACGACTTCTGCAAGTTTTTTTGATGCTATGACGGCAAAATATGCGCTAAAACCTACCGGAAAAAAAGAAAATATCATCGAAGTTCCACGATGTCAAAGGCCGAAGTCATGCTGATAATGATTCTTTTTCCACGACTCCGGTTATCGCTGCTTTAAACATTTCTATCTTGAAAAAAAGTATGCAAGCATCTTCGCCATCTGTTTCCCAATGTTGTTTCTTATAACCGTTTAGTAGAATTGGAAAGGAAGGTAGCCGTACCCTTAAGATAAGGCAAATTGCTGAATGTCTCTTTTTGCTATATGACTTATCTGCCGGTCATTTGCGCTTGACCTTATGCTGCGTCTTCTTCGTTTGCGTCTGCTTTAATAGACTGTATGCTTTGTATAGGCCCAGTTCTCCTGCGCGACTCAGATCGGCTGTTACGTCTTCGGTTTCTTTGTTTTTGTAGACGTATGACGGCTCTATTATAATAGGCTTCGGCAAGGCGATGGTCTAAGGCGATGGCTTGATCTAAATCTTTAAGTGCTGCTTGCGACTTATGGAGCGCATTGTAAATGCACGAGCGATTATAATATAAATAGGCGCAATCCGGAAGTTTGTGTATGGCCGTATTGATATCTTCTAAAGCCTGATTCAGATATAAAGAAGATAGGCGAGGCGTTTGTTTGTTGTCGACCGTCTTTTTCAGCTTTGCTCATTCCGATAAGTACAGCTGCACGATTTATGTAGGGTAGGGCTAAGGTAGAATCGGTTGCAATGATGGAAGAAGCCAACTGTAATGCGTCTGAAAAAAATTGTAGATAGCGCGGAGTAAAATCGTGCGCAAGATGTTGTAGTCGTATTGAGACAGTACGTTTCCGGCGCTTTGTAGCGAATCGACAACTTGTAGATGTCGTGTTAAAGTAGCGGTTGTTTCCGGTGTCTTCTCTGCTGTAAACAAGAGTCGCCTGCTTGGTTGCTGCAAATATCTGTTTCCGGCTGCACGTTCTGCCCGCAGTTCAATATCGACAATGTGCTTGCTAATGGTACTCAGTTCATCTAAGTAACCATCCGAGCGATAACCATGTGTAGCTGTGGGTTGTAGTTGTGGTGTGAAAGTCGGCAAAATCTCTTGCGCTACAGCTTGATTTTCTACATGTCCTAAAAGTAGATCTCCCAGTATGCGTACTGTGTCTGCTTCATCTTCAATCGGGCGATCATAATGCGCCAGTGCATGATCTGAACGCTTCCTGACAGTTCGCAAAAAAAGAACGCCTCGGCTTAGCAAAGGCAATATCCAGTTGTGTTCGTGCAACGACGGTCTCGTCAGCTAAAGCACCTCGTGTGTCGCCCGTCTTACGACGCAGTCTGCTACGTGTATAATAGCCAAAAAGGAAGTTGGGGTAAGCTTTGATCAATACAGAATAATCTTTTATGGCGCCGTGATAATCTCCGGTCTGTTCTCGCAAGAGTGCACGATTATAGCGAGCTAATGTATTGTCGGGCTCTACGCTGAGGATGAAATTAAAATCGTCGATTGCTCTATTGTCGTCGCCAACCAATGCACGCAGGAGCGCGCGATTGTAATGTGCTACGAAGTGCTTCGGAACAAGTTCGATAACCTTGTCGTAATCGAGCAGCGCATTACCGAATTGATTCAGTGCGTGGCGCGCTTCAGCCCTTAGTAGAAAAGACTCATAACTTCCTTTTTCGTAGCGAATAGCCGTTGTTAAGAGTGAGTCGGCCAACTGATATTGCCCCTTTTGCAAGGCATATTGCCCTTTAAGCTCCCAAGCGGAAGCCTCTGCCGGACGCAAGGCGAGTAGGGCATCTATTTGCCGAAGAGCGTTTATTGTATCTTTTTGCTCAAGGCAAATCTGCGCTTTTAGCATGTAAGCTCTATAAAACTTGGGGGCTTGATTCAAAAGGCGATCGGCAGTAAGCGTTGCGCTATCAGGTCTATGTATTTGCAGGTAGCAGAGGGCTTGATTAAATAGTGCGCCTTCATCAGAAGGATAATCTTTCAATACTTGCTCGTAGTCGGCTATTGCGCCTTGAAACTCTGATTTTCTAATACGGCAAAGCCCTCTCAATCGATAGGTTTCTGTTGAGTAAGGATTCAGTGTAATTGATGCTGTACAGTCGTTCTCCGCTCCACTAAAGTCTCCTAACGAGAATTTGGCATAAGCGCGAAAATAGTAAGCTTGAGCATGTTTCGGACGAACATCAAGCACGGTATTAAAGTAATGTATGGCCGACAGATAATCATCGTAGCTAAGCGCATAACGCCCTATTTCGACGACTTTTTCGATGTGGATCTGTGCAAAGGAAAGCGTCGAGAAAAGAAAGAAAAAGCAAGATCCTAAGATGCGCCTTAAGCTGTTGCTTGCGAGGTTTAGTCTTTGTCGTTCGGCCATTCTTGCGTTAAATGATATATTAAGGGCAACCTCATAAACGAAATAGGCCTTATAGTTAACTATTCGGTTTGTGGAAGAGATTTACTTATTGCCAAGGACTTTTCCGGGTTTTGTTGTGCCATCTGCAAACTTAACAACTTATGAAAACTACGCACTTATCAGCCTTGTTAATCCGGCAACCAGAGAGGCCAAAATAAGTTTCATCAAAAAGTATTCTTGTTAGCTTCAGTCTCTACAGAGTCAATACATGTAAGATTTATACTATGCGTAGCAACCTATTTGCGTAATAGTTACAATTTTTTTAGTTGTTGAACGTGTAGCTTGCTTTGTTTGAGTTTCTATGAAATGGTTTTCTATTGTCTGAGAAATTTAATTGCAATGTAGTAGATGTGTTATTGGGGAACTTTTACGCGATAGTGGCAACTGACTTTGCCTTTGCGCATCGCGTTAAAGCTTTATTCTTTACCATCTGTTTGCGTAAAGGAGAGATGCGATCCGTAAAGACGTGCCCTTCAAGATGATCAATCTCGTGCTGCATTACGCGTGCTAAATATCCTTCGACCCATTCATCGTGCGGTTCAAAATTCTCATCGCGGTATTGCACGTGAATCCTTGTCGGGCGTTTTACCGGTTCGTGGATGCCTGGCAAACTTAAGCAGCCTTCTTCTAAGGTTGATATTTCCGAATCATCAAACTCTATGATGTGCGGATTAATATACGCATGCCGAAAGCCTGCATATTCTGGGAAGTCTTCTTTTAAGACATCCAAAGATATGACGATTACGCGGATGGCTTTCCCTATTTGAGGCGCGGCTAAGCCGACACCATCGCTTTTGTCCATCGTCTCATACATATCTTCAATGAGTTGCTCCAAACCGGGAAAGTCTGCTTCGATATCTTGAGCTACTTTTCTTAAGACCGGCTGTCCGTAAGTATAAATTGGTAGGATCATATTTTTCTTACTTTCCATATAAGATTGGAGGATAATGCACGCACTGATTTCATCGACTAATGCTTTCTCTTGTCGGCGCTTCTTTCCTAAACCTCCCGCTAACATTGTCTGATGAGCTAAGGTTGATGTATAGCGCTCGTCATAGAAAGTTATAGGGATTGTTGGGAAATGTTGCTCCAATTGTTTGGCAAAAAGCCTCAACACGAGGAAAATTCTCTGAAGGCTTTCCGTTTGTTTGGCGTGGCAGTCCTATTACAAAACGCTCCACATCCTCCTTTGTAGTATAAGCCTTTAAGAAATTCAACAACTCGTGGGTTGCAACAGTGGTCAGGCCGTTGGGTATGATTTGTAGAATGTCTGTAACCGCTATACCCGTCCGCTTTTTCCCATAGTCAATGGCCAATATCCTGCTCACGTTTATTTTATAATCTCACATCCCATGTAAGGTTGCAATGCTTTAGGAATGCGAATGCCGTCAGGCGTTTGAAAGTTTTTCAAGAAGTGCAGCCATAATGCGCGGCAAGGCGAGTGCTGATCCGTTTAGCGTATGGCAAAGTTCGATCTTCTTATCTTGCTTACGATAGCGACATTGTAGCCGATTGGCTTGATATGTATCAAAAATTGGAAACCGAACTAACCTCAAGCCAGCGCTTTTTGCGCCTCGCTATATACTTCGAAGTCGTAGCAAAGAGAAGAGGTAAAACTCATATCTCCGCCACACAATAATAATATATGGTAGGGCAGTTCGAGTTTTTTTGTAGCAAACCTTCCACGTGGTCTAACATTTCTTGGTGACTTTGCTTGCTGTGTTCCGGTTTGTCGATGCGCACGAGTTCGATTTTAGAAAATTCGTGTAAGCGATTGAGTCCGCGTACGTCCTTTCCATAGCTGCCGGCTTCTCTGCGGAAGCACTCGGTGTAAGCACAATTTTTTAATGGGCAGATTCTTTTTCTTCCAAGATCACATCTCGATAGATGTTAGTGACGGGAACTTCTGCCGTAGGGATTAAGTAGAGATCATCCACTTCGCAATGATACATCTGATCTTCCTTATCCGGCAGCTGACCTGTCCCTGTAGCCGGAAGCCGCATTGACAACGATTGGCGGCATTATTTCCGTATAGCCGGCTTTGCGCGCCTCGTCGAGGAAGAAGTTGATGAGTGCGCGCTGCAGGCGCGCTCCTTGTCCGATGTAGACGGGGAAACCGGCACCGGAGATCTTAACGCCGAGATCGAAGTCTATTAAGTTATATTTTTTTCGCTAGTTCCCAATGGGGTAGAGGATTTTCCGGAATAGACGTCATCTTGCCGCCCTCTTTCACGATTATATTATCGTTGGCATCCTTTCCCTCAGGTACCTCTTCGTAAGGCACATTGGGTATCTGATAAAGCAATTCTGTGCGCTTTTTCTTGCGCCTGCTTCATCGTTTCTTCAAGCGTCTGCGTTTTTCGATTTCAAGGAGCTTACTTCTCCTTTTTGTCTTTTTCCGCCTCCTCTTTCAACCCTTGCTTCATCAAGTCGCCGATATGCTTGGAGAGTGTTTTGATGCGATTCAGTAGCTCATCTAATTGTGCTTGCGCTTCTTTTCGCTTATTATCAATCGCTAAGACAGCCTCAATGGCCTCTTTCGCATTGGGAAAATGCTTTTTCTCAAGGCCGCGTACAATGGCCTCTTTGTTTTCTATGATTTGTTTAATCGTAAGCATAGCAAATCACGTAAATAATACGTTTCTTATTGAGAAAGCAAAAAGTAAGAAAAAGATTTGAGCTATCTTTGCCGAAAAAGAAATAAACTTTAGTTTTTGGATAAATCTTTTTCTCATAAATCATCGCTTCTTATCAATGATCCGGTTTACGGCTTTACGCGTATTGCTCGCGGAGTCTTGACCGATATTGTGAATCATCCGCTATTTCAGCGCTTAGGGCCGTATTCGCCAACTTGGCCTTTCTTCGTTGGTCTATCCCGGCGCAGTTCATACGCGCTTGCAGCATTCCATCGGTGCTTATCATTTTAATGTCTGAGGCCTTGAAGACCTTGGTGGAGAAAGGCATTTTTTTATTTTTCGACGCAGAAGTAGAGGCCGCCCAAGCTGCCATCTTGCTGCACGATATCGGACATTGTGCTTTCTCTCATGTGCTGGAGCGTGTGTTTCTGCCCGACGTAACACATGAAAATATTACATTGCAAATGATTGAACAGATTAACGAAGAGTTTAAGGGCGCTTTGACGCTGTCTATTGAACTCCTTTCGGCCGATTGCAAGAAGCCGTTTCTCCACGAACTCATTTGCAGTCAGCTTGATGTTGATCGCTTGGATTATCTTTGTCGTGACTCTTTTTTTGCCGGAGTGAGGGAAGGAAATATTGGGGCGGCCCGCATTATTCGCACTTTGAATGTGTATGACGACCACTTAGTTGTAGAAGATAAAGGCTTGTACTCTGTAGAAAATTATTTGATGTCGCGCAGGATGATGTATTGGCAGGTATATCTCCACAAAACGGTGGTTGCTGCTGAAGAACTATTGAGATCTACGCTTAGAAGGGCGCAAACGCTGGTGCGAAATGGACACAAATTGTTCGCCTCACCCGCACTTTCGTTTTTCTTGACTCAGGATCAGCCACAGGAGTATGCAGATTGGCTAGATCATTATGCGGAATTGGACGATAGCGACATTATATCAGCTATTAAAGTATGGCAACATTGCGACGATAAAGTGTTATCGCTTTTAGCTGAAGGCTTTATCACTCGTCATCTCTTTAAGGTGGAGGTCTTTGACGCGTCTGTGCCTCCAGCCATGTTGGATGAATGGAAAGAAAGAGTGGCTACAGTGCTCGCCATTCCTTTGGCAGATGCCGATTATTTTTGTAACAACGCGCGCCGTTTCGAAAGAATTATACTCGGAGCAGGACGATAAAATCGAAATTCTTTATCCTGATCAGACGATAAAGGATGTTGCGACCGTCAGTCGCGTAATCAGCCCTGACGACAATCATCGTATGCAAAAGACCTACTTATGCCATTACCGGTTATGATTTGATATAAAAGCCTTTATGCTGATTTATTCGCTTTTTGATCCGATATAGGCCATAACTTAATCCGATAGCGGCAGAGAGCGAAATGCAAAGCAGTCGGCTGATAACAAATTGAGGGTTAAGCGACTTAAAAGATAAGGTAGGTTGAACCCGCAGCTAAGAGCCAGAGTAAGCAGGAGAAAAGGAAACCCCACTTAAATTTCTGACGACTTGTAACGGGGGCTGTTGCAGTCATTACAACAATAGCCAAAGCATATTGTATGGCCCACATTATGCCGGCCGAGAGTAGGGCGACAATGTCGTTGTAATGTGTCAGCATTAATATGATTTGTGCTATAAGGTTCAACGTCGCCTGAGTGAGCAGTATGGTTAGCAAACCCATAGGTAAGACCAACAGCCAGCGAAGTGGCTTTGTAATCTGTTTCAAAAAGATAAAAATCGAAAGTCGTATTGATGCATAGGTTTTGCCAATCTAACCCAGCTCTGTGTGAGTCTTTCATATTTTGCATTGACCTTAATAAATGATGGGAAAAAGGTAATTTAACGTGAATTCGTCAAACTCACGTTATTTAGTTTGATCTTAGATCAACTTTTCGTTGTTTTGTTTAAAGTAAGAAAAGCCATGATGTATCTAGGCTTATCTTTTCTCTCTTTAAGATTGGAAAGCATTAAAGCCTTGCGCAGTTAAGGGAAATTCCTGCCTATCGCGAGTTACGAGGTGTACGCCTTCTTCCTTTTTTGTAATAGCGCCGATGATATGGACGTCTTCTATTGCTTTTTAACTTATCATACTCGCTCAAAGGAGTAGTAAAGAGTAGCTCATAATCTTCACCGCCATTTAAAGCGCAAGTCGTAACGTTCAAATTAAACTCTTCAGCGGCCGCAGCAGTTTGGTAGTCTAATGGGAGACGATCTTCGTAAATGCGACATCCACAATTGCTTTGATGGCAAATGTGTAAGAGTTCGGAGGAAAGTCCATCGCTCACATCCATCATCGCAGTAGGGTGGATCTGGGCTTTGCGAAGTATTTCTGGAATGTCACGACGAGCTTCTGGCTTAATAAAGCGCTCAATCAGGTATTCACGTCCGGCAAAGTCTGGTTGAGCCGCCTCTGCGCCATTTTTTTCGGTTGCGACTCAAAGACGCGCTTCTCACGCTCCATTAGTTGAAGGCCCTAAATAGGCAGCTCCCAAATTACCACTGACGCAGATCAAATCATTCTCTTGTGCGCCGTTGCGATAGACAATATTATGCTCATCTGCCTCGCCGATACAAGTTATACTTATCGCCAAACCTGTCAGCGAGCTGCATGTATCTCCCCCAACAAGATCCACTCCGTGGTGTTCGCAAGCCAAGCGTATGCCGGCATATAAATCTTCAGTCGCCTCAATGGAAAATCGGCGACTTAAGGCCAAGTTTACAACCAATTGGCGTGGCGTACCATTCATCGCATACACATCTGAAAAGTTTACCTGTGCTGCCTTATACCCTAAATGCTTTAAGGGCGTATAGACTAAATCAAAGTGGACGCCCTCCATCAACATATCGCTTGTCACGAGTACTTTCTTGTTCGGATAAGAAAGCACCGCACAATCGTCTCCAACGCCTTTTTGTGTGGAATCGTTTATGTTCTTTAGGTCTTTTGTCAAATGGCGAATCAGACCAAATTCTCCTAAGGTCGAAATGTCAGTCATTGAATACGCTTAGAAATAATAACCCAACCCGATACGTAAGCCAATAGTGCTGCCTCGCGAGAAATCGTTGAGGCTTATCTTGTAATAGAGAGCAGGCTCAACGGCTACATAATGATTAAGATAGAAAGTGTAGCCCACTTCTAAAGGAACAACAATATCATTGTTGCCTGTAGAGGTGTGTTCGAATCCTCCACCGGCACTTAAGTACAAACCATTTTGCAAAATATAATAGCGTAAGCTTGCACCCAAACTGAGGGCATTGTATTTACGTGTGTGTTCGAAGCTGGCATTTGCGTGTAGCATCCACGAATCTGCGAAAAAAATAACCTGCATCTGCTTGCACGCCAAAGCGTAGGTGCTCATTAGAATTATAACTGAGGCCTGTAAAGGACGTGCCAACGTATTTTGTACCTTCTTTAAATTGAGCTTTAGCTGTTGTTACCAAGAAAAGGAGCAAGAATAAAGAGACGATTTTTTTCATTGTTACAATATTGTGTTACTGATTATTTGTGCGCAAAGGTACGGAATAAAACTTACATCTTATCTGTTCCTAATTCTTTTTATATACTTCTTATTTTCTTTTTCCTTTTTGTAGGAAATAAGTTGGGTGCATCTTGAAAGTATCCTATATAAAGTCTGCTGGGGTGCGATAATTATTCTCCAAATGAAGGGAAAACGTGATGTGGAACGGCATAACTCTTAAATGCAACTATATTGTGAAAAAGAAATGGCGGATAATGTTGTTTGTTCATATTTATTAGACTAATTTTGTCTCCAACAAACTCAAAAACTAAGAGGTTATGTTAGGTAGTTTTAAGTATAATAATCCGACAATACTCTATTTTTGGCAAAGATGCGTTGAACTTTCTTCAAGAAGAACTGAACCAATATGGCCCCACTATTATGTTAAGCTATGGGGGTGGTAGCATTAAGCGCAATGGTATCTACGATGCGGTGATAGAAATTTTGAGGGCTTGCGATAAGCGAGTTGTGGAAGACCCCGGCGTAATGCCTAATCCTACGGCGGAGAAATTAAGAGAGGGCGTAAATCTGGCAAAAGCTAATAATGTAGATCTTATCCTTGCCGTCGGTGGAGGCTCTACCATAGATTATGCAAAGGCGGTCAGCGTAGCTGTAGATTGCGACAAGGATCCTTGGACATATTTCTTTTTAGAGAGAAACGAACCTCAAGGAAAGGTCGTGCCGGTAGGCGCAATTTTGACAATGGTGGGTACCGGATCAGAAATGAATGGTGGAAGTGTGATTACAGATTCAGCAACAGGCCTGAAAGTCGGCCACGTTTTTGCGGAGAATGTCTTTCCAAAATTTGCTATACTTAATCCTGAGTTTACCTATACTATTCCTACGTATCATATGGTTGCCGGATTCTTTGATATCATGTCGCACATAATGGAGCAATACTTTAGCAATACAGATGATAATGTGAGCGATTATTTGGCAGAAGGGCTTATGCGTTCACTTATTCATAGTAGTCGCATTGCAGTTCTAAATCCGCAAGACTACGAGGCGCGTTCTAACATTATGTGGGTTGCTACTTGGGCCTTGAATACGCTTATTGGCAAAGGAAAAGATGGAGACTGGAATGTCCATATGCTTGGTCAGGCAATAGGGGCGTAACGAACGCGACACATGGTATGACGCTTGCTGCCATAAGTCTGCCTTATTATCGCCGAATAATGAAGGCCGGACTGTCGAAGTTTGCGCGCTTCGCCACAAATGTGTGGGGCGTTTCAGCAGATGGGCGCAACGAGGAAGAAATAGCGGCAATCGGACTTGATCGATTGGAAGATTGGATGCGTGAGTTGGGCTTGGTGATGAATGCAACAGACTTGGGGTTGAGTGAAACCAATTTGGAAAAAAACGGCAGACGGCGTATTCTTGATAGGCACCGGCTATAAACCGCTTACGCGCGAGTTTGTGCTTGAGATATTAAAAAGCAAGTCTGTAGTTATTTAAGAATAATATCGCTCATCGGTCGATTCGCTTTATCGCAAAGTCGACCTCTTTTTTTGATAATAAGAAGTCGGGAAGTGCAACCAGTCTTCATTACTTATAAATTGTCTCATAATGATATATTATAGACACATTCTGTGTAAATCGTTCAGAAGAACAGATAGCGATGTGTTGTATTTTCACGTAAAGACTTGAAAAATAATTTTTTATACTAAAACTCAGGTGTGACTTTAATTAGAGATTTCTCACAAAATCATTGAATGATCTTTTCTCAAAACTTGCTTTGCGTCTGTACCACCACGGAGGGACAAACCTCTCATCACGAGAGAACGTTTGTATCATCACAGGAGTACATTTCTATCATCGTGAGGTTAAAATTCAAACTATAGAGTGTGTTGTATTTATGATGGTTATATAGCTGTAAGTTAATTGATTGTGTGTTTTTATTTGGCTTATTTTGAGTATGGGTTTTCAACGGTATATCTCATCATTTTATAAAGAGTTGTTTTAAACAAAAGAGATTCTATGATGTTTGTTGGAGTAGGAAAGTAGAAAGATCGTTTTTTGTTAGCTTTAGGTTTGATAGTAGCCGCTTTACTATGTCTTGGACGGGAACTCAACAGGCGTAAAAAAGTAGAAATCGCTTTGCTCATATCGTTAGTTGTCGTATTTTTGCATGCAATAAAAAGACCACGTAAACATGACTGCTGATTTTATTGCTGACAGAATCGTTATGGATGGACTCACGTTTGATGATGTCCTTCTCGTCCCTGCTTATTCGGAAGTGCTTCCGCGCACTGTAAATCTAAAAACCAACTTCTCACGCCATATAGAGTTACAAATTCCCTTTGTGACTGCGGCTATGGATACTGTAACTGAGGCTCCGATGGCTATAGCTATAGCCCGCGAAGGAGGTATCGGTGTGATCCATAAAAATATGAGTATTGAGGAACAGGCGCGCCAAGTTGCTATCGTGAAGCGTGCTGAGAACGGAATGATTTATGATCCTGTCACGATTCATAGAGGTAGTACGGTGAGAGGTGCCTTGCAATTGATGCATGAGTATCATATTGGCGGTATTCCCGTTGTGGATGATGATATGCATTTAGTGGGTATTGTCACCAATAGAGATTTGCGCTTTGAGCACAACCTGGATCAAAAGGTGGAAGATGTTATGACCAAAGAACATTTGGTTACGACTACTCAACAGACAGATCTGCAAGGTGCTGCTCGTATCTTGAAAGAGAATAAGATAGAAAAGCTGCCCGTGATTGATAAAGACGGAAAGTTGGTGGGTCTGATTACGTATAAAGATATTACCAAAGCCAAAGATAAACCGATGGCTTGCAAAGATGCAAAAGGTCGATTGCGCGTGGCTGCAGGCGTGGGCGTCACTGATGATACAATGCAACGTATGGATGCATTAGTACAAGCAGGGGCGGATGCCTTAATTATAGACACGGCGCACGGCCATTCACGCTTTGTTATTGACAAGCTGCGGGAGGCAAAGAGCTGTTTTAAAGATGTTGATATCGTTGTCGGTAATGTGGCAACGGGTGACGCGGCTCGAATGCTGGCAGAGGCGGGAGCTGATGCAGTCAAAGTGGGTATCGGACCGGGTTCTATTTGCACAACGCGCGTTGTGGCTGGTGTAGGCGTACCGCAGTTGAGTGCTGTCTACGATGTTGCTTGCGCTTTGAAACCATTTAATGTGCCCTTGATTGCCGATGGCGGTTTGCGTTATTCAGGAGATGTGGTAAAAGCCATTGCAGCCGGAGGTTTTAGCGTTATGATTGGATCTTTGGTAGCCGGAACGGAAGAAAGTCCGGGTGAAACGATTATCTTCAATGGCCGTAAATTTAAAAGCTTACCGCGGCATGGGAAGCTTAGAGGCTATGGAGAATGGCTCAAAAGATCGCTATTTCCAAGGTGGCGTGAAAGAGGTTAAGAAACTTGTTCCCGAGGGTATTGCCGGTCGCGTTCCGTATAAAGGTACTGTACAAGAGGTACTCTTCCAATTGTGTGGTGGTTTACGTAGCGGTATGGGTTATTGTGGAGCTGAAACAATCGATGACTTGCATAAGGCGAAGTTTACAAGAATTACAAATGCCGGTGTATTGGAGAGTCATCCGCACGATATATCCATTACTTCTGAAGCTCCAAATTATTCCAGACCAGAATAAAGTAATTATTCATCTAAATAATAACATTTTTGGGGAGATAGGTTTTTCTCTTAATGCTTAAAAAGCCCATATATGAAACTGAAATTATCTTTCGGCTTAATATTGCTAAATTTGTTTGCTATCAATACCGAACAACTACAAGCGCAGTCAGCTAATGATCCTGTTATTATGACCATAAATGGTCGACCGATCTTACGCTCTGAGTTTGAATATAGCTATAATAAGAATGGTAAAGAGGCTGCTGTCGTAGAAAAAAAGAGTGTTGATGAATATGCTGAGATGTTTCTTAATTATAAGTTGAAGGTGGCTGCTGCTGAGCGAGCTCACATAGATACGACAAAAGCTTTTTAAAGACGAATTTCGCACATATCGCGATTTGCAATTGACACCCTTTATGGTGGATCAGGCTTTCATTGACTCAACTGCTATTGCTTTGTATGATAATATGAAGACGCGCTTGGGTGGTAAAGATTTGTTGCGCCCTGCTCACATATTATTTTCCGTAAAACAAAACGCTACTGCCGCTGAAAAGGAGACGGCCAAAATGCGCGCAGACTCCGTCTATCAGGTAATTAAGAATGGTGGAAATTTTGCAGCTTTGGCTAAGGAATATTCGGGAGATTTGGGATCAGCTCTTCGTGGCGGAGAAATTTCTTGGATAGGTCCGGGTGCTACTGTAAAAAGAGTTTGAAGAGGCTGCTTATAAGCTAAAAAGTTGGAGAAGTTTCTCGGCCCGTCCTTACTCCTTTCGGGTATCATATTATTAAGATGCAAGAGCGCAAACAATTGGAGCCTTATGCAGAGTTGCGCGATCAGATTCTCTATTCTTTAAAACAGCAAGGCGTGGATGAAATCTCTGCAAACGAAAAGATTAATCGAATCATTGCAGAATCAAAAGGGCGCTTAACACGTGAAGCTGTAATGGATAGTTTGCTTAGAGCTCACGAAGCAGATTTAAACCTGAAATATTTGATTCAAGAATATCACGATGGGCTTTTTACTTTTCCAAATCAGTAAGGATAAGGTTTGGGATGAGGCAAACCAAAATGATAAAGCACTCAATGCTTTGTTTAAGCAGAATAAACGACAATACTCTTGGACAGAGCCGCGCTTTAAAGGCTTTGTAATACATTGCAGTAAGCCTGAGCAGATTAAGTTAGTTAAGAAAGTATTGAAAAAGAGCGAGAATGGCGATTGGCAGTCTGCTATTACGAATGAATTTAATAAGGATTCTGTGACAGTCGTCGTTGCAGGACCAAATATCTGTAAAAAGGAGAAAACCCTTATGTTGATGAGTTTGCTTTTGGAGTTAAAGGTAGCGCAAAAACTTATCCGAGATTCATTTATACAGATGTGTTTGGAAAGATTTTGAATCAGCCAAAAGTCTTATCAAGATGTGCGCTCTATGGTGATTAGCGACTGGCAAGATATTTTTAGAGAAACAATGGATAGGAGAGTTGCGTAAAACGATCCCTTTATTCGGTTGATAAAGACGTTTTTAAAGACGGTAAATAAACACAACTAATATAAACAGACTTAGCGTCAGATGAGAAAAGTCATTTTAATCCTCTTCGGTTGCTGGGCACTTTGGAGTCAAGCTCAACGCCCGAGAAATGTTGTTGATGAGGTTATTTGGGTAGTAGGAGATGATCCTATCTATCTTTCGGATGTGGAGCAAGCTAGATTGTATGCAGAGTCAGAAGGACAAGCTTTGGAGAACCCATATTGCACAATACCGGAGCAGATAGCCATACAAAAATTGTATTTGCATCAAGCAGAAATTGATAGTATTACGGTCAGCGAAGGAGATATCATTCGTTCTGCAGACGAAAATCATAAATAGATACATTCAAAAACATAGGGCTCTAAAGAGGGTGTAGAGGCTGTGATGCATAAAAGCATATCGCAACTACGCGAAGAGTTTAAACGTAGTCAGCGAGATCGTATGCGCATACAACGCGAACAGCAACGTATAACAGAAAAGGTTGCTATAACCCCTGCTGAAGTGAGAGAGTATTTTAAGAATCTCCCTGCTGATAGTCTACCTCTCATACCTCACACAGGTTGAGGTTGAGATAATAACTGCGCAACCTCAACCAACGCGTGCAGAAGTTGAGCGTATAGAAAATAAACTGAGAAGCTTTGCAGATCGTGTAAACTCAGGAGAAACTGAGTTTTTCGACTTTAGCGCGTTTTTTTATTCGCAAGATCCTGGTTCTTCTCGAAATGGAGGAGAAATGGATTATATGGGAAGAGGGCAATTAGTACCCGAGTTTGCAAACGCAGCTTTTAGTTTGAGTGATCCCAAAAAGGTTTCTAAAATTGTTAAGACTGAATTTGGCTATCATATTATACAGCTAGTCGATAAAAAGAGGAGATAAGGTGAAAGTGAGACATATATTACTAAAACCAGATATTCCTGCAGATGAATTTGCACGCCAAGAGGCTAAGTTGGACTCAATCGCAACTCTAATCAGAGAACATAAACTTTCTTTTTGAGGATGCTGCAGCCATTTATTCTGATGATAAAGACACTCGAAATAATAAAGGTTTGATGTCTTATGTAAATCCTGAGGATGGTATGCTGACGGCGCGATTTCAGTTAAAGGATTTGAACCAGAGTATCGCTCAGGTGATAGACACAATGAAAGTAGGTGAGATCTCAAAAGGCAATCACAATGACCAATGCAAAAGGGCAGGACGTTTGTGCGATTGTAAAACTTAAGGCTCGTATTGATGCGCATCGTGCAAACCTAAAAAGAGGATTTTCAAAAATTACGCGATGTTGTTTATGAGAAACGCTGTAATGAAAAATTGGATGAATGGATTGCAAATAAGATAAAGACAACTTATGTGCGCATAAATCCAGGTTGGAAGAATTGTACCTTTTAAATACAAAGGTTGGATAAAGGAGTAAATTGAAACACTTACCTATTTATAGAAAAACGAATAGCTCTAATATTACTATTAGGGCTGTTCTGCTTTGTGACTGTTTTCGCAGTAAGGCCAAGAAAAAAGTCGAACGAAAAAATTGTGTTGAAACATGCTGATCGGTGGTCTTATGATCAATTTAGACAACCTGACGCGCAGTTTCTGAATGGTAATGTTGTCTTATTACATAGCGGTATGACCATGTCTTGTGATAGTGCGATTCTTTTCCAAGCAACAAATTCGTTTGAAGCTTTTGGGCATGTTAAGATATTGCAGGGAGATACACTATCTCTAAAAGGTGAGCTTCTCTTTTATGATGGAGGAGCCCAATTAGCACAAATGAGAAAGAACGTAGTAATGAAACATCGTTCTCAAACTCTCTTAACTGACAGTTTGAATTATGATCGCTTGTATGGTATTGGATATTTTTGCAGGAGGAGAGCTTATTGATGCAAAAAAATAGGTTGACGTCTGATTGGGGAGAATACGATACAAAAAAACGCGCAAGGCAAAAATTCAATTATAGTGTGAAGCTAAAGAATCCGCAATTTATGCTTACATCTGATACGCTTCATTATGATGTTATTTCTAAATGGGCGGAAGTTCAAGGGCCTTCTAATATCATTAGTGGCAATAATCATATTTATACCGAACGTGGTTATTATAATACAACAACGGAACAAGTAAGGCTTTATGATCGGCCAGTCTTATTTAATCAAGGTTCAAGACTTGTTGGTGATACATTATTATATAACAAGCACACAGGTGTGATTACGACCAGACATAATATCTCCTATGAAGATAAGAAGAATAAAAATAAGAATGACGGGGGATTATGGGCAGTACAATGAATTGACGGGAGAAGCGCTTGCTACAGGCAAAGCATTGGCTATGAATTATGCCAATGGCAAGGATACGCTTTATGTACATGCAGATACCTTGCGGCTATATTCTTATAATATGAAGACAGATTCCGTTTATCGCGTTCTGCATGGCTCCCCTCACGTGCGTGCATTTCGGATAGATGTGCAAGCGGTCTGTGACTCTCTTGTTTATGATACAAAGAGAAAGCAAATATTATTATATAAGGATCCCATAGTTTGGAGTGATCAAAAACAAATCGTAGGGGAGGAAATAAATGCTTTTATGAATGATTCTATCATTGATAGCATTTATGTGCGGCGACAAGCTTTACTAATCGAAAAGGTTGACTCTACTCATTACAATCAAGTTGCAGGGCTATTGATGAGAAGTTATTTTTGATGAGCAAGGACAGGTTCGAGAAAGTAGTGTAGATGGTAATGGAACATTAATATACTTTCCCTTAGAAAAGGATAGTACAATTCTTTATCAAGTTTATAGTGAGGCTACGAATTTACGCTCATATTTTTGTTCAAAAGCAGATGAATAAACTTCTGGGATTCCCATCGCCGGTAGGAACTGTATATCCATTGGCGTTGGCACCAATGGAGAAAAACTTTCTTACCTTCTTTTGCTTGGTTCGATTATATTCGTCCATTAAATAAAGATGATCTTTTTGAGTGGAGATCGAAGAAGCAAGGTAGTGAGATGAAGCCACTCCTTCGGCGAGAAGCTCCATTACAAAATGTAAAGTAGGTTTCAAGTGTCAGATATTATCCATCTTTTACCAGATTCTGTTGCAAACCAAATTGCAGCAGGAGAGGTTATTCAGCGGCCTTCTTCAATTGTGAAGGAGTTGATAGAGAACTCTATAGATGCGGAGTCTTCTTTAATTCAAGTTTTTATTACTGATGCAGGCAAGTCTTGTGTTCAAATAGTCGATAATGGAAAAGGTATGAGCGAAATGGATGCTCGCTTGTCTTTCGAACGTCATGCGACATCTAAGATAAGCACCTCTTCAGATCTATTTGCGTTGAAGACAATGGGATTTTCGTGGAGAGGCGTTAGCTTCTATAGCAGCCGTCGCACAGGTAGAGCTTAAGACAAGAACAGAAGAAGAAGAACTAGGTATCTGTGTAGATGTTGAAGGAGGTAGAATAAAGAACCAAAGTGTTGTCGCTTGCCCAGTTGGAGCGAATTTTTCTGTACGTAATATCTTTTTTAATATACCTGCTCGTCGTAAATTTTTGAAATCTAATCAGACGGAAATGGGGAACATAATGTCAGAGTTTGAGCGCATTGCTTTTAGCCAATCCTTCTGTTGCATTTAAGCTTTATAATAACAATTCCCTATTGATTGATTTGCCAGCTGGAAACTTTCGTCAGCGTATAAAAAGCATTGTTTGGTTCAAAGTTAGATGAACAGCTTATGTCTATTGAAGTTAAGACAGAGTTAGTTTCTATCAAAGGTTTCGTTGGGAGTCCGAATAGCTCAAGGAAGAAATGCCATCAATTTTTCTTTGTAAATGGGCGCTATATGAGGCATAATTATTTTGCAAAGGCTATACAGACAGCTTTTTGAAAGGCTTATTCCAGAGAATGAACAGGTTCCCTACTTTGTTGCTTTGGAGGTAGACCCTTCAAGAATAGATGTGAATATTCATCCGACAAAGACTGAAATAAAATTTCAAGATGAAGGTGCTATTTGGCAAGTAGTTTTGGCTTGCGTTCGAGAGGCATTGGGAAAATATGCAGCTGTGCCTTTGATAGAATTTGACACAAAGAACAAGCCTGTTATGCCAGTTTTTTTGAACCAATAGATAAGACGCAGGTGCTTAGTCCACCTCAAGTTCATATAAACCAAAACTTTAATCCTTTTAATAAAGAACGTTCTCATCAAAATATTCGACAAGTCGAAAGTAATTGGGAAAGAGATCTAGATAGACTTTTTCAACCCCGACATTCGGAGGAGTCTGCTTTGACCAAAAGAACAAACAAAAGTCACATGCAAAATTCTCCAAGTTTAGAGGGGTTTGATGTAGATGATCTTTCTGATAAGTATATGCAATTATTAGGACGGTTTATTCTTTTTTTCCTGTAAAGTCTGGTCTTATGCTTGTTGAGCAACATCGAGCAGATATGCGCATCTTATATGATTACTATTTGCGCCAGATTAAAAAAATCAAGCAGGGCCATCTCAAGGTATATTGTTTCCTCAAACGATACATTTTTCTCCAACGGAAAAGGTCTATTTAGAGAAGATTTTACAACCACTCACTGATATTGGTTTTGATCTTGCGCAGCAGACGAATGGCGAGTATGAAGTAAGAAGTATTCCATCAGGCACAGAAGGCTTAGATATCGCAGATCTTCTATTGAATATTGTTCAAGAGTTAAAGCAGGGTAATATAGAAGCTATTAATGAAATTCATCATCATGTCGCTTTTAACTTTGGCTTCGAAGTCTGCTATTCCTATAGGTGAAGCTTTATCTAACGAAGAGATGGGCAATTTAATGCAACGATTGTTTGCTTGCGAATGTCCTAATTATGGACCTGATGGAGCAACCATTCTTGCAATTATTCAAAGCGAGAAAATACTGAGCATATTTAGTTAAAGGACCTTGCTATTGTTGTAGAAGTGCCAAAAAAACCGTATGACTAATGATTATATATTTTTTTGTATCTTAGTTTTTGATTGTTTGAATATGATTTCTCTATATTTGCGTAAAAATTGGGAGATAGAGGTCTTCTCTGTGAGTTCCCTAATTAGAAATATATTGTCTCACTAAAAATATGTAAGTTATGAAAAAGATCATGATTACATTAGCTGCTCTTGCTTTAGGGTCGTCAGTAATGGCTCAAGAAACAGTCATTCCGACTAAAAAGTATAGCGTAGCAACAAATTCATTTTGGTCAAATTGGTTTTTTAGTGTTGGTGGCCAGTATAATGCTGCCTACTCTTCACAGGAAGTACACGGATTATCTGGTAATCCGTTCACGACAACGCGTGGCGTTTTTGGTTTTAACGCTGCCATTGGCAAGTGGTTTTACTCGAGTATAGGTCTTCGTACGAAATTTGAAGGCGTATGGGGTAAGCAGGTGAATACAGAGAATGATCACCACACCTATCACTACTGGAACATTCACGAGGATGTAATGTTCAACTTATCTAATATGCTTTGCGGCTATAACGAGAAGCGCGTTTGGAACTTTATTCCTTATGCCGGTGTTGGTGTCGCTCGCAATATGTCAGCAAATACTTATGATATCTCTTACCAAGCTGGTTTGTTGAATAACTTCCGCCTGAGCAAACACTTTACACTGTTTGTTGATGTTTATGCAAATGCAATTGAAGGCACGCAAGATATCACGGATTTCAGATATCCGGACGGATGGAATGGCTATAAGAAGTCTAGGTCTCGTCACTGGGACAAGATGATTGGTACTGCTATCGGTCTTACTTTATAACTTTAATAAGACTGATTGGGATTACGTGCCTGATGTAGATGCTTTGATGGCAATGAACAAAGAGCAAATGGACGCTCTTAATGCTGCGTTGAAGGATCAGCAAGATGAAAATGCACGCTTGCGTGAGATGTTGGCTAATCAAAAGCCCGCAGAAACTATTGAGAAAGTTACTACAGAATATGTTGTTACAACGACTTCAGTATTCTTTAACTTGAACTCTTCTAAGATTGCAAGCCGCAAAGATTTGGTTAACGTGAAAGAGGTTGCAGAATATGCTAAGGCTAATAACACGAAGATCCGCGTTACGGGTTACGCTGATAGCAAGACGGGTTCTGCTTCTATTAACCGTCGTCTTTCTGAGGCACGTGCTACAGCTGTTGCGAACGAACTCGTTAAGATGGGTGTAAGTAGAGATAACATCATCACTGAAGCTAAGGGTGGTGTAGACACATTGTCTCCGTTCTCTTACAACCGCCGTGCTACGGTTAAAATTGCAGTTGAATAATAGTTGTTCTCAATAAGAAGGTAAAAGAAGGGAGCTCTTTGTGAGTTCCCTTTTATTGTATAGGTAGATATAAGTATAGATATATAGGGAAGCTGTGCAATACAACGCAATACTTGTTTGGTATATCTAATTGAAGATTGATTGACCATTGTATGCTTTAGAAGCGTTAGCTCTGTTTATATGGTGTCACTTCTCGGATTATTTATTTAGAAAGTGGCAGAAATAAGGAATGATATAAACACAACAGGAGACAACCTTTAGGTTGTTGGGGTTGTCTCCTGTTGTGTTTATAGCTTTTTTAAGGGTGGCTTTAATAAGTACGAGGTCCAAATATGGCGGTACCAACCCTAACGTGATTACTGCCTTCTTCAATGGCAAGCTTTGTAATCGTGAGTCATTCCCCACGATTTTTATATTAAAGTAATCTTCGTCAGAGAAATAAGTGCTTTTAAGTCCTTCAAAAAGCTGCAGTGCCAATTGAAACTCTCGGCGAATTTGTGATGTGTCATCGGTATTTGTCGCCATACACATTAAGCCGCGCAGGCGAATGTTTTTTAATGCTATCCATTCTTTATCAGCTAACAACTGTCGACAAGCTTCAGGAGTAAAACCATATTTCGTCTCTTCTTGAGCAATGTGTATTTCAAGCAAACAATCAATTACTCGATTATACTTAGCCGCGTGCTTGTTGATTTCTTTAAGCAGCCTAAATGTATCTACGGCTTCTATCATAGATATGTAAGGCGCTATATACTTTACTTTTATTCGCTTGTAAATGGCCAATAAAATGCCAAGCAATATCTTTAGGTAGCTCCTCCTGCTTTATGCGTAACTCTTGCTCGTGGCTTTCACCAAAACAGCGTTGTCCGAGCTCATAGCAATCTCTAATTTCTGCAATTGGATGAAATTTAGAAACCGCTACCAAGTCTACCTCCTGAGGGACTGTAGCACGAACACTTTCGAAGCGTGTTTGTATGACATTCATGTTTAAGCTTCATCTACTTTACGAAAGTTGTCCGACGCCATCTCTTTATAATGATAGATGTCCATGATAGGTGTTTCCTGAACAGAGGCAATCGTATAATCAATCGTAGATGTTTTCATTCCCTCATCCAAACGCTGAATACTATCACGCAAGTCTGCCGCTTGTACGAGTATATTCTGTGAAGTTTTTCTTTTCTTTCCCGCTTTTCTCATCTAGCGTGATAAATTGTAGCTTGGCTTTAAAAAGCGATCAGCGCTTTCATCAGCAGATTCAAACAGTTCTGCATAATGTGCACGCTTAATGTCAGCTACTTCAAAGATGCCGGTCATAAAAGGTTTGATTTCTCTATGATTCTTTTTTTCAGCCTCAGTAAAGCTGATCGCATCCACCAAGTAAGGTTCTGAGACCTTCTTAACTAAGCCGCTTTCAAGCGTCTTTTTCGTATTTGATGGTGCATTGAAACCATTCATTCATAATGATCTTGTTTTAATTGTTGATTGAAAAAAATAGAGGAGGGTAGTATGTTACCCTCCTTAAATCACATCTGCAACTGCCTCAGGCTGAAGTTGCTCATAAAGCTGGCTGCAGGTCTACTTTTTCCACGAATGCCACTGAGGCGACCACTTTTGCGTATATTGCCAAATGATATATTGTTTTTCCATCGTTTAGAGTCGGCTCATCGTTGCGATAGCGAGCAATCATCCAATGATAATCAGGGAAAAAGTCCCTACGAAGTGTCGGTTATAAAAAAATTATGGAAAGTATAAAGCAATGGCTTCTTTCCATAATATTGAGTCACCTTCTGTATAAATTGGCGAAGATTATCAATAAATTCTTCCTCACTTCCGCTCGCATGCTCAATATCGATGATCGGGACGAGATCTTGCGATTCTTTTTGAATTGTTGAAGTCATATTATCAAACTGCACACGCCAATCTATTGTAGGACGATAAAAGTGATAACTACCAACACTCAGTCCAACTTTTTCGTGCCCCCTCAAGGTTTTGTTGATAATATTCGTCTACTAATGATGCCCCTTCTGTTGCTTTAATGTACACATACGAAATTTGCGAACTACGCACTACTTCTTCCCAATCAATCTCCCCTTGGTAGTGAGATACGTCTATACCTTCCTTATATTTCAGGTTCATATTAGCTATTGTACGCTTGATAACACCTTCAGTTTGCGGCATTACTTGAGCGTTCAGCTTTCGCCTTAAGCGAAAGATGGTCCGGCTCTATAATTTTAGACTTACCTGCTGAAGTTGGAGGTATGCGGTGAATCTTATCGCGGGCTTTTTAATGGCGCCGCAAAGAAACAACTTAATAATAATGCGAGTAGAGTATGTTGTACAGAAGTCATTTATACGTGCAATTTCGATTGGCAAAGATACATTTATCTCCTTTTATAACAAAGAGATAAGTGCTTTTTTATGTAAACTCTTTTGCATATGAAGTGTTATTTCTGATTAATAGCCAAGTAAAATACAAGTTGAGCTACGTAAGACTCATAAATATGATGAATAATAAAGATCTGCGCGTCTTATATTTAAGGAGTGGGTTTAGCCAAACTGTTGTTGATGTTCGTGGGCGCATTATCTTTTTACACTCGAGCAGAGGTTAGCACCACTTATTCTTACTTTTTACTACGTACCATCGTGATGGTAGATTTGTTCTCTCACTATAGTATGTTTGTACTCTAGTGGAGGAACAAATTTCCTTTCACAAAAAGAAAATTCAATATGTTATATCTGTTTCTCGGAAAAAAATATGGTAAATAGTTGGTTTTTATAGATCTAATAGTTTATTATATTGGATAATAAACGCCCAAAATGGGGGCACGATCTTCTTCAGGGCACTTAAAAATACATGTTATCTGATATAATTTCTGTAAATTTGCTGCTGCTATGCTGTATTTGAAAAGAAAACCGAGCCTAATTTTATGTGGCTTATTCATCTGCCTTACTCTTGGGGCACAAACCTCGAGACGCAGTGTGTCAAGACTTGACGGAGTGGCTTCGGCTTATGCCGATTCGCTGCGACGCTTGAGTGATAAGTTTGCAAAATGGCATTATGATAAGGTTGATACGCTTAGTAATCCCTACTATTTCCCCTTATTTACAGCCAATACTTATTATGATGATGTCCCACGCCGTTTCTTCTCTCTTACAGATCATAACAGATCGAGACAACTGACGGCATCGGATCAAATTTCCCACATATTGCTTAGCGCTTATGCCAAACATCCTGAGCTGATACAACATATCAGTGATTCAAGACCCGATACTTTAAAAGCCTCTGATACCTGGTGAAGTAAAGCCTAAACCAACGATCGTGCATAAAGATCCAGAGCCAGGAATTGATGTTCCGGAAACAAATTGGGGTATTCACGTACGTAAGCCTAACTTTTGGGAGTTCAAGACGAACTTTGCCTTTCAATTAATGCAAAATTATGTATCTGATAACTGGTATAAGGGAGGTGAGAGTAATCATTCAATGCTATCGTCGCTCTTATTTCAGGTTAATTACGACAATAAGACCAGATTGGCCTTCAATAACAAACTTGAAATGCGTTTAGGCTTTTCAGAGCACGCGTGGTGATACGTATCATAAATATCTAACGAATAGCGACCTGCTTCGTCTTACCAATGAGTTGGGGCTAAAAGCTTCCAAACATTGGTCTTATTCAGTTATGCTACAAAGTTGGACCCAGTTTTGTAAGTCCTATAAAAAGAATGATCGCACCATATATTCTGATTTTTATGTCTCCATTCGAGTCTTTGCTTTCTGTCGGTATGAAGTATGCTGTGACTAAACCAAAGTTTAAGTTTGACATAGTTATCTCTCCTGTTGCTTGGGACTATCGTTATGTTGATCGACTTTCACTTTCTCCGTCCTTTGGTTTAGCTTCAGGGCGTCATTCTAAGATAGAATATGGTGCAAATATTACGATGAACCACGCTTGGACAATTGTGAAGAATGTCAATTGGAGCGGCCGTTTGTATTATTACACCAACTATCACCGTACGCAAGTAGAATGGGAAAATACGTTTAATTTTATTATCAACAAATACTTGTCATCTCAGTTTTTTCTCTATCCTCGTTTCGACGATAGCGTAGTTCCGTCTGCCGGTGGTTCATACTTTCAATTCAAAGAGTATTTATCAATAGGCTTGAACATAAATTTGTGAAACAAGCTCCTTTCTTCAGTATAATTCGTACATTTGCAAGGAAATAAAAAGGAAGTCATACATAGCATGGATACAAAATATATTTTTGTTACGGGAGGCGTTGCGTCCTCATTAGGCAAAGGTATCATTGCAGCGTCAGTTGGTAAGTTGCTACAAGCCAGAGGTTATAACATTACGATTCAGAAGTTTGATCCGTATATTAATATAGATCCGGGTACACTTAACCCCTATGAGCATGGTGAATGCTATGTAACTGATGATGGAAAAGAAACCGATCTCGATTTAGGACACTATGAAAGATTTACAGGCATTCGTACATCGAAAAATAACAATATTACGACCGGGCGTATTTATCAAAATGTGATCGATAAAGAACGTCGTGGAGATTATTTGGGCAAAACAGTGCAGGTAATCCCGCACATTACGGATGAGATTAAGCGAGCGATGCTTTTTCAATGGGAAAAAGTATCATTACGACTTTGTGATTACAGAAGTTGGCGGAACTGTAGGAGACATAGAAAGCCTTCCATTTCTTGAGGCTATTCGCCAATTGAAGTGGGAACTGGGGCAAAATGCCTTGTGTATACATCTTACTTACGTTCCATTCTTAGCAGCTGCAAAAGAACTAAAGACTAAGCCTACACAACATTCAGTCAAAGAACTCCAAAGTATTGGTATTCAACCAGACATCTTGGTGCTAAGAACCGAAAAAAAGATCTAAATGCCTCTATACGTAAAAAGGTTGCTAACTTCTGCAATGTTGCACCTGAGGCTGTAGTGCAAAAGTCTGGACCAACCTACAATATATGAAGTGCCACTTCGAATGCAGGAGCAAGGATTAGATGAAACGATACTTCGCAAAATGGGCATTACACCCGGGGAAGTGCTAAGCTTAGGACCTTGGCGTTCATTCCTGGATCGCCGACATAAGGCCAAAGAGATCGTTAATATAGGTCTTGTTGGTAAATATGATTTGCAAGATGCCTATAAGAGTATCTTAGAAAGTTTGTCGCAAGCTGGCACATATAATGACTATAAAGGTTAAAACAACATTTATCAACTCTGAGAAAATCTCTAAAGATACTGTTGCTGAAATGTTGGCCTCGATGGATGGTATTGTCATTTTGTCCTGGATTTGGACAAAGAGGTATTGATGGAAAATTGATAGCTACGCAATATTGTCGCGAACATGATATTCCAACTTTTGGAATCTGTTTGGGCATGCAAATGATGGTCATTGAATTTGCTCGCAACGTGTTGCAGTATAATGATGCCGACTCCATAGAAATGGATTCCAAGACACATCATAATGTGATTGACATTATGGAAGAGCAGAAGAATATTACCAATTTGGGTGGCACAATGCGTTTGGGAGGCTATGCTTGCTTGCTGCGTGAAGGCAGTAAAGTTAGAGAAATCTATGGTGAAGAAGAAATACGTGAGCGTCATCGCCATCGTTATGAGTTTAATAATATCTATAAAGAAGAATTCGAAGGTAAAGGAATGCAATGTGTGGGCATAAATCCTGAAAGCGATTTGGTTGAAGTCGTGGAGATTCCGAAAAATCGTTGGTATATAGGGACGCAATTCCATCCTGAATATAGTTCTACCGTTCTTAATCCTCACCCTTTATTCTTGAGCTTTGTACAAGCTGCAATCGAAAATAAAAAAAGCTAAGCATTAAGCCTTAATTAGAAAAATAGAATGGACAAAAAAATACATTGACAGGGCTATTTCTTATAGCCTTATTGCTAATAGGATTTAGTTATTATACGACAACTCAAACAGAAGAAACACAAGTTGCAGAGCAAACAGCTCAACCTATAGCTAAGCCTGCGAATGATTCAACAAAAGTTTCAACTACAGCTAATAAGCAACAGCACGTAGCTGATTCTACAGATATTTTTAATGGTAGCCGCGAAGGAGTAAATACACCAATAAGTCTTAAGAATGAACATGTCGCAGTGACGATCTCGCCTAAAGGCGGCGCAATTTCAAATGTAAGACTTTGTGAGTTTAAATCTTATTCGGACTTCCAAAAATAATAAGGAAGCTCAACTTTCTCTGATTGAAGAAAAAACGCACAAGTTGAATTTTCGTTTTGAGACGATAGAAGGTTTATATAGTACAGAAGATTATTATTTCCAGCCACTTGCTAAAACAGATTCTACTCTTACAATGGCTTTAGGATCATCAAAAGGAGATACATTATATATAGATTATAAGCTGATCAAAGGGTCGTATTTTGTTAATACGACAATTAGAACTAAAGGTCGCTCTTTTGCAGGTAAAACCTTAGGCATTGATTGGAAGAATAAGATTCGCCAACAAGAAAAAGGTTTTTATTTTGAAAATCTCTATTCTACTTTAACTTACAAAAAGGAGAATGAAGGAACAGACAAACTCAGTGAACAAAAAAATCTGAAGAACTTAAGCCAGAGGGAAACATAGATTGGATCGCTTTCAAAGATCAGTATTTTAGTGCTGTGCTTATCGCTGGGAAAAATGCCTTTACAAACACCTTTTTAAAGAGTGACACGTGTAGTGAAGGTTCTGGTTATGTGAAAGATTATACAGCATCAGCAGAAGTGGCCTTCGACCCGACGGGAAAGAGTGCTACGCAGATTCAATTTTATTTTGGGCCAAATAAGTATCTTTACTTAAAGGGCTTGGAACGCTACAAGTTGAGCAGTAAAGATTTGGACTTGCAAGATCTTGTATATTTAGGTTGGCCTTTATTCCGCTGGATCAATAGATTCTTTACTATTTATGTCTTTGACTTCCTATCTGGATTTGGACTGAATATGGGAATTGTTCTTTTATTGATCACTTTACTTATGCGGGCTATTGTTTATCCTGCAACAAAGAAAAGTTTCTTGAGTACGGCTAAAAATGCGTGTATTAAGACCGAAGGTAGATGAGCTAGCGAAGAAATATCCAAATAAAGAAGATGCAATGAAACGTCAACAAGAGACGATGCAATTGTATAATCAGTATGGGGTAAGTCCGATGGGCGGATGCTTGCCTATGTTTATCCAAATGCCTATTTGGATTGCAATGTTTAACTTTGTTCCTAATGCTTTTGAACTTCGTCAACAAGCATTTCTATGGGCGGATGACTTATCCACTTATGATGATCTTATTTCTTGGAATACTCCTATCTGGGGAGTGGGCACTCACTTGAGTCTTTTCTGTGTATTGTTTTGTTGTACTAACTTGCTTTACTCTTGGTTGACAATGAAACAACAACAGGATTCTATGAGTGGAGAGCAGGCTCAACAGATGAAGATTATGCAATGGATGACTTTCTTAATGCCGATTTTCTTCTTCTTTATGTTTAACAAGTACTCTAGTGGACTCAATTATTACTATTTTGTTTCACTCTTAACAAGTGCTTTGACTATGTGGTATTTACGTCGCTCTACTGACGATAAAAAGCTACTAGAAAAAAATTGAGGCTAATTTCAGAGCAAACAAGGATAATCCTAACAGAAAACCTTCCGGCCTTGCCGCGAGATTGCAAGCTCTTCAGGAGCAGCAAGAAGAAATTAAAAAGCGGCAACAGAATTTGGGCAAAGGTTCATCGAAGTAAATTATCTACTGTGAAAAAAATAAAACATATGAGTATCAAAACACTGGCACTCGCAACCGCTATTATAGCAACTCCTGCGGTCGCGCAACAGGTTATAGGAAAAGTTTCTCCGAAACTAGGATCAGACTTATTAACTCCAGAAGTCTTGTGGTCTTTCGGAAGAATAGGTAGCGTTAATGTCTCTCCAAATGACAATAAAGCCGTTTATACGGTAAGCTACTTTAGTAAAGAACAAAATAAAAGTCATAGTGTGCTTTACACAATGGCTTTGAGTAATAAGACGTCCAAACTGCTTACAGCAAGTAGTTATAATGAACACGGAGGGGTCTTTGTAAATCAAGGTAAGTCAATTATCTTTTTAAGTAATGCCTCTGGTTCATCACAAATTTGGATGATGAATGCTGATGGAAGCAATCGCCAACAAATCTCTCACGAAAAGACAGATGTAAATGATTTCTTGGTTTCTCCAGACAACAAGAAAAATCATTATGATTATGGATGTTCCACAGCATCATTCCATACAAGAGAATGACAAAGATTTGCCGAAAGCTTCCGGCATGGTTATTAATGATTTAATGTACAAACATTGGGATCATTATGTAACGACTGCTCCACACCCATTTGTGGCAGATTTGAATGCATCAAGTATTACTAATCCTATAGACTTACTTGCTAGCGAACCATATGAATGTCCAATGGAGCCATTTGGAGGAGCAGAGCAGTTAGCTTGGAGTCCTGATAGTAAACAGATTGTTTATACGTCTCGGAAAAAGGTTGGATTAAAAGTATGCCATTTCTACTGATAGCGATATTTACTTATATGATCTTACGAGTAGAAAAAAACTGTAAATCTTTGCAAGCCGTCAGATTATAAAGAACCGGAGTCAACACCTACACAAAGCCTACAAGCTCAGGCTGTGAATCATCAGCAGAGCGATTTTAACGTTGGATATGATCAAAATCCTCAATTCTCGCCAGATGGTCGTTATGTTGCTTGGCTTAGTATGGCACGTGATGGCTATGAGAGTGATCGTTCAAGGCTTTGCGTATATGAACTTTCTACGGGTAAGAAACAATATGTAACAGAGTCTTTTGAAAGTTCTGTTAATGACTTCCTATGGTCATCAAATAGTAAAGACATTTATTTTACGGGAGTATGGCATGGGGCTGCAAATATTTATGCTACTAATCTAAAGGGTAGCGTAAAAAAGCTGACAAATGATATTGCAGATTATTCTTTAGTCTCTTTATCACCCTCTAATAAAGGGTTGATTGCTAAGAAGCATAGCATGTCTCAAGCAGATGAGCTATATGAAGTTGGTTTTAATGGTAAAGTTGGCCAGTTGACATTTGAGAATAAGGCTTTCTATGATCAATTAACTTTTGGAGAAGTAAAAGAACGTTGGGTAAAGACAATTGATGGCAAAGAAGAGCAGTGTTGGGTGATTTATCCTCCCCACTTTGATCCGTCCAAAAAAATATCCTACATTATTATATTGTGAGGAGGACCTCAAAGTCCAATTAGTCAGTTCTGGAGTTATCGTTGGAATTTCCAGATTATGGCGGCTCATGGTTTATATTGTGATAGCGCCTAATCGTCGTGGACTTCCAGGTTATGGAATGGAATGGCTTGAAGAGATTAGTGGTGACTATACAGGTTTATGTATGCAAGACTATTTATCTGCTATAGATGATATTGCTAAAGAGTCTTATGTTGACAAGGATCATTTGGGAGCAGTTGGAGCTAGTTTTGGCGGCTTTAGTGTTTATTGGCTAGCTGGTCATCATGAGGGACGCTTTAAGGCTTTGATTGCTCACGATGGAATCTTTAATACGCAGCAACAATATCTCGAAACAGAAGAAATGTGGTTCGCTAATTGGGATTTGGGGTCAGCTCCTTGGGTAAAAGATAATAACCAAATGAAGAAAGCTTTTGCACAAAGCCCTCATCTCTTTGTAGATAAATGGACTGCTCCTATTCTTTGTATACATGGGCAACGTGACTTCCGCATTGAATATACGCAAGCTGAAAGTGCCTTTGCTGCGGCAAAAATTGCGCGGCATTCCTGCCCAAATGTTACTGTTACCAGATGAAAACCACTGGGTCTTGAAGCCTCAAAATGGCATTCTTTGGCAGCGCACATTCTTCCGTTGGTTGGATAAATGGCTGAAAAAAACTAAAGATCATATTTACTATTGAAGAATTATAAATCTTACTTCTATGTCTACAACACAACAAGTACAGACTTCCTTGCGGGAGTCTCCGAAAGCTCGCTGGACAGCCCTTATTTTGCTGGCCTCTGCGATGTTCTTTTCTTACATTTTTATGGATATCCTTTCTCCGTTAAAAGACTTATTGCAGTCTACAAGAGGATGGGATTCAACAGCCTTTGGTACATATGCAGGCTCTGAAACGTTTTTGAACGTATTTATTTTCTTCTTGATTATTGCAGGTATTATCCTCGATAAGATGGGAGTACGTTTTACTGCGATTCTTTCTGGAGTAGTTATGCTCATAGGTGCCGGTATTAACTGGTACGCTGTGACAGAGACGTTTGCCGGCTCAAGTCTTGACCACTGGTTTACCGCTAATCTCAATTATATACCTGGTCTTGATGAATTAGGCGTTTCTCCTTTTTATGAAGGAATGCCGGCATCAGCCAAGTTTTCCTCTGTAGGCTTTATGATTTTTGGCTGCGGTGTGGAAATGGCCGGAATTACGGTATCACGTGGTATTGTAAAATGGTTTAAAGGAAAAGAGATGGCTCTTGCAATGGGCTCTGAAATGGCTTTTAGCACGTTTAGGAGTTGCAACCTGTATGATTTTTTCTCCTGTCATTGCGAAAATGTTTGGGCGTATAGATGTTTCTCGCTCTGTTGCTTTTTGGCGTGCTACTCCTTTGCATCGCCTTAATTATGTTTGTAGTTTACTTCTTTATGGATCGAAAAATTGGATGCAGAAACTGGTGAAGAAGAAGAAGCTGAAGAACCTTTCAAAATTTCAGATCTTGGTAAGGTTCTTTCAAGTGGGGGCTTCTGGCTTGTTGCTTTGTTATGCGTACTTTATTATTCAGCTATCTTCCCATTCCAAAAGTATGCCGTAAATATGTTGCAATGCAATATTTCTTTTTGAAGCAGTACCTGAAGGGTCTTTTTGGGCTTCTAATAATGTCGCATTAGTGCAATATGTTGTTATGCTGCTTATTGCTATAACGGCATTTACGAGTAACTTCTCGAAGGGAATAAAGAAAAACAGTATTGATGCTTCTTTCCGTTGTGTCCTTACTTGTTTTCTGCTATATGTCATATCGTCGTCAATCTGCAGAGTCTATTTTTTTGCAGTGTTCCCATTGCTAGCCGTAGGTATAACACCAATTCTAGGAAAATATGTTGACAATAAAGGTAAAGCAGCATCAATGTTGATGCTTGGCTCTATTCTCTTGATTGTTTGTCATCTTACGTTTGCTTTTTTGTATTACCCCAATTTAAAAAGCTATCCTCTGGGGGTGTAGTACTTGCATTCTCCACTATATTAGTATTAGGAGCTTCTTTCTCCTTAGTTCCTGCCTCGTTGTGGCCCAGTGTACCAAAGTTGGTAGATAGTAAAAGTAATTGGGTCAGCGTATGCCTTGATTTTTTTGGATACAAAATATAGGTCTCTGGTTATTTCCACTATTGATTGGAAAGATTTTGAAAGCCCTCAAATCCTGAAATTGAAGAGGCGATTAAAAAAATGGTACGATGACACCTGAAAAAAAGCAGCTATTTCATATGATTATACAAATCCGTTACTCATGTTAGCTCTTTTTAGGTGCAGCAGCTCTTGTATTAGGAATCTTATTAAAAGCAGTCGACAAGAAAAAGCATTTAGGTTTGGAAGAACCAAATATTAAAGCTTGATTCTATCAATGTAAACATATTGCGAGCCTATCTTTCACAAAGATAGGCTCGCATCTAACTTATACATTTTGTACTTACGAGGGTTATGACGGATGGATTAGTTAATCTACAACGTCTATATGAATATGAAACGTCACAAGGATGACAGCCGTGCCATTTAATGTTATGTTATAAAATAGGAATAGTCAACTCTCCTTATTTTCTTCAGAAAGGTACGTACCTTTTTGTAAAAAAGTATGCTCCTTTTTGGTAAAACATACGTACTATTTCTGTAAAAGATCCGCTTCTTTTGATTAAAAGGTACGTACCTTTTTTATGGATGGGTAGGAAGAGATGACTTTGACTTAAAAAGGTTCACACATTAAAAGTCTATCTTCCAGACAAGGTTTACACGCATTATATTATTTATCCTCAAAAAAATTTATTGCTGTCCGATAAAAAGTTTTTTTGATCGATACGCCGTTCTTTTGGAGAGGGCAAAAAGTAAAGGGCTGATTTCGTTTTTGTGAAGTCAGCCCTTAATGGTTAATTTGTATTCGACAAAAAAACATTTAACCATGGGTAAAAGTACACATTTTAGCGGACAGCCGCTCTATTCTCAGATTATAAAATTGTTGGACAAGTCCGAAATTCTCCGCATAAGCAGCGAACAGGGCGCAGAACGCTATGTCAAGAGCTTTGACGCTTGGACTCATCGTCACTTATGTCGATGTTCAGAAGCGCAAACTCATCTCCCTCCTGACTAACGACATGACCTCGGACCCGCTCGAAATCATGGATATCTACCACAAGAGATGGGCCATAGAGTTGTTGTTCAAGCAGATAAAGCAAAACTTTCCACTCAAATACTTCTATGGAGAGAGTGCCAATGCCATCAAGATACAGATTTGGGTAACGTTGATCGCCAACCTGCTGCCTCATGATAATGCGGAGGAGGCTCATACGCTCTTGGAGCTTTTCGGGGTTGGCCACAATGGTCAGGATAACACTGATGTACTATGTGGATTTCTACAGCCTCTTTAATCATCCCGAAAAGATTGGGAAGCATGCCTGAAAGAAGCGTCCGAAAGCCCTCAAATGCCTTCGCTTTTTGATTAGGGGGCTTGGAATGCTAAAGAGAACCTCAACCGCATTGTTTCAGCGATTGAGGCGGTCTTTTCCTACTCTTTTTGACGTTTATCGGACAGCAATAATATACAGTAAGCTGAGAGACTACTTAATAGATTCAGCTCGCACGCTCTATGTCCTCCTTTAAAAAGGACAAAGAGCTTCACGAGCTGTAGAAGGAGAAGTTTTCAATTCAACTTATATCACTTCTCAAATAGATTACCGATATCCTTATGCTATAGAAGAAGAAGTTTTTATCTCAACTTATAGCCCTTGAATGCATAGAAAAGGATATAAGAGAAGCTGACAAAAACAGATCCCATACGCATATTGAATGTTGCTAACATCCTTAATAAGTCCGAACAACACAGTGATAACAGCACCACCGATAAGTCCCATTGTCATTAGTGATGAGCCTTCCTTGGTATATTTACCCAAGTCCATAAGAGCCAAAGGCCAGAATGCTGGCCACATCAATGAGCAGCCTAATGCCATAATACCTACAGCATAAATACTATAAACACCCGGGAGTAACAATACAAGTAGCGTTCCAAACAGTGCAACGAAGGAACAGATCTGTAAGGCTTTCGTCTGTGAAAGATACTTAGGAATAAGAATAATACCTGCGATATATCCTATACTGATGCTGATTGGGGTAATCCATGAGTACGTATGAGGATGAGGAAGACCTAATTCACTTGCATAATCTATAAGTGTACCCAAGACGATGGTCTCTGAACCAACATAAAAAGAATATGGCAATTGCTCCAAGAACAAGATGTGGGAACTGGAAGACAGAATGCTTACTGTTTGCGTAGTCGGATACTGCTGAATCTGCATCAGCGTCATCTTCTCCAGCAGCTTTCACCTCTGGCAATGGTGATATAAGTGCTACGACACCTAAGATTACAAATAAGCAGATTATAACCAAGAACGGTTTGTCAAGATCTTCCAAGCCAACACCTCCACTATTACTTGCAAAAAGAGCAATAAACAAAGGTGATACAGGCCATGCTAACTTGTTTTATCATGCCCATAATAGAGATTCTTTTTGCTGCACTCTCCGTTGGTCCAAGGATTGTTACATAAGGATTTATAGCAGATTGTAGGAACGTATTAGCTGTTCCACAAAGGAAAGATGCCAATAAAAAGATAATGAAACTCCTTTCAGCTGCAGAGAGAATAAACACTCCGAAGGCTATAGCAAACATGGCAAAAAGCTGCAGCCATCGTACGCTTATATCCAATTTTACTTATCAATAAGCCTGCTGGATAACCAAAGATAAGGAACGGTAAGAACGTAGCTCCTATAAGCATATAGGCTTCTGTGGACGAAACGCTTAGCGAAACCTTCAATACTGGTACTAATAAGGAATTGATTCCCCAATGCAAAGCCACAAGTAAAGAAACATGAAAGCAAGGAAAAGCATTGGTGTAATGAAGTTGTTTTTTTCTTTTCATAGAGAATCTTTTTAAATTAAAAAAATTAATTGTTGTGTTTTAAAAAAACCGCTTTTTTGACTACAGTCATCTTTAAAAATACAAAGTTACTACTTGTTTTTCAATAATAACATACACTATCTTTGCGTTGTTATAGAGTATATTTACATTTGCAGAAAAGATGGTAATACTTGATAGAAAGATAGTACATAATGTGCAAACCATGTGCAGTCACATTACATACACTGAGTTTAATCTACCATTTCATAGACATTCCGAATATGAACTCATCCTGTTTACCAGCGGAAGTGGGACTGAATTTGTTGGAGAGGGGGTTGCTGACTACAAAAAGGGCGACGTTGCACTTATCGGAAGTAATATTCCCCATCTGCATTTATGCAAAAGTAGAATGGGAAATAGCCAAGAAACAGAAGCTATGGAACATAGTACAAGTGAAACAATACAGTTCAGTCCAGGCATATTTCCACCCGATATTCTTAACCTACCAGACTATGAACATATTGCTGATTTGCTATCGAAAAGCCAGTATGGCATACGTTTCTATGATGAAGGATTATATGAGGACCTCCTCTCAAGGTTATCTTTGTTCGATTCACAGTCCTATACAAGGCGTCTGATTGCTTTGTATGAGATTCTCGAAAGATTATATAACTGTTCACAAACAAAGCTATTATCACCAATAGCATTCAGCCATTACAAAGCTCCTAATACCGATACTGCCATTGACAAGGTATTCACCTATTTATATAATAACTTCCAGAAGAAGATTGTTCTCGCAGAACTTGCTGACTTTGTTGGTCAGAATCCTACGTCACTTTGCCGATATTTTAAGAAATGTACCAACAAGAGTATATTCCAAGTACTTGCCAATATACGCATTAAATATGCTTGTAAATTACTAACTCATTCGAACCTTACGGTCAATGAAGTGGCTTTTAACTCGGGATACAATACACCAACACTGTTTTACGAACAATTCTTAAGAGAGATACATCTACCCCCAAAATGAATACAGACAACACATTAACGCTGAGAAAATCAGCAACCATATGAATATAACAATTGGTTCGCCGCAAGACTCAACACATAGTAAATAACGTGAGTTCGACGAATTCAGAATAATGCAAGCTGTGTGTCAATGGTCCTTTGTACATTGATGCACGGCTTCTTTGAAACAGGCAATAGGCAGCAATAGTCCCTAATAAGTTGACGATGAAATTGTCAAAAGCATCTATGTCCGGAGTGTTCAACTTGTGCTATGTTCTTAAGTTCATCATTCACCGTTTCTATAATGGCTCTTTTTTTCTGAGTAAAAGTCTGTCTGAAACACTCATTAAAAGCTCCTTTCATGTTACTTTTTCAATTTGGTAATAAGTTGTATTCCGTCAACGAAAAGCCTTTGAAAGAGGTTCTTGATGATGTACCCCTTGTCACCGACCGGCTTACCATATATAAAAATCCATGAATGCTTTGTACTCCAAAGGCTTACGGTCATCAACATCTCCCGGCGTTATCATAAAGTTGAGAAGCTCTCCTTTCTCATTGCAAATCAAATGCAATTTGAAACCGAAGAACCAACCCATAGAGCATTTTTCCTCTTTGGGCTATGCCTTTGAAAAACTTTGTGAATATGTATTCTCCGGTTTTTTTGCAGACACGCAATGGTGTACTGTCAACAAAGCTTATGCCCGTGCATTTGCCCAGCAGGACCTTCTTGATAAACAAGGTTAAAGGGTACGGCTGCCTCCCTTTCCAATTCTACTAAACGGTTATAAGAAACAACATTGGGAAACAGATGACGAAGATGCTTGCATACTTTTTTCAAGATAGAAATGTCTGAAGCATCGATAACCGGAGTCGTGGAAAAGAATCATTATCAGCATGACTTCGGCCTTTGACATGGTGGAACTTCGATGATATTTTCTTTTTCCGGTAGGTTTTAGCGTATATTTTGTTGTCATAGCATCAAAAAAACTTGCAGAAGTCGTCTGCCATACAAAATATTTCAGGAGTTTCCTTGAACGAAGTGAAAAACTTTTGGCTTCGGTGATCATAGCAATTTTTATTTGTAATTGTTTGTATTTCAATACCTTAAAAATTACAACAAATTTCGCTAATCACCAAATTTATAGACACTTATAATTCGTCGAACTCACGTTAATGCTACATAGTACTTTTACCACTTGGAACGCGCTTTGTTTATTTGTTTTGTAGCGATTTCCACGTTAGATTTTTCGCGGTTGGGGCACTCCTTGAATAGAGTAGCGAAGAGGAGGGCTACGCTTACACTTACCGCAATAGAAATAAAACCGAAGATTAAGAAACTTACCTGTGTGTAAAAAAATGAAGATAGAAGACGGTGAACATACCTACGATAAAAGCCGATCGTAGCACTCTTGCTGCCTATCGTAGGGAAGAATATACCCATTACAAAAAAAGGGCACCAATGCTGCCGGAAAGCAGTCCTAAAATGGTATTAAAAATAGTCGAGTAAGGACTGGATATTGAGCCGGGCCATTAACAATGCGAGTAATAGGCCTGCGATACCGGCTGTTAAACTCGCCCAACGCGCTACACGAAGTAGATGTTTGGGTGAAAGGTGCGTAGGTCTGAGGCGTTGGTAAATATCTACGGTAAATGAGGTGGAAATAGAGTTGATGTTAGAAGAAATAGTACTCATCGTAGCGGCGAAAAGTGCGGCTATCAGGAGACCGGCTACGCCTGCAGGCAATTGTGTTACGACATAAAAAGGAAAAAAATCGCGTCAGGTCGATCTAAAGAAGTGAACCCGGCTTCCGGATGCGTCTTGAAAAAAAGTATATAAGCCGGTTCCTATCAGGTAAAAACAATGGAAACAACGACGCAAATCACACCATTGACAACAATACTTCGTGCCGCGCTCCGTTCATCCTTTGTCGTCATATAGCGCTGGATGATCGTTTGATCAGAAGTATAAGAGATCAGATTATTAGCTAAACCTCCAAGGATGACAACCCAAAACGTGGCAGAACGATAATCCAAACTCCAATCGAAAAGTACAAACTTATGATCATTCATTCCTATATCTACAAATCCCTGAAAGCCACCGGGCGTCTGCCAAATCAAGTAGATAGCAGCCAATATCGCTCCACCAACTAAAAATAATCCCTTGAATGACGTCGGCCCATATGACGGCCTCGATTCCTCCCAAGGTACAATAGATAATAGTAATGACAGCCATCAATAATATACAAAGTGAGATGTCAATATCTGCCACTGCGGATAAGGCCAAAGCAGGCAGGAAAAGGATCAAAGCCATTCGGGCTACCATAAAAGCCATAAATAGTAAGGAGGCCATACAGCGCAAGGCATAATTGAATCGGCACTGCAAATACGCATAAGCGGTTGTCACGTTCAAACGCCGGAAGAATGGGAGATAATATTTCACGACCGGATAAAGAATAAACAACATCATAAACTGTATCGGGTAGTAAGTCCAATCCGTTGCATATACTTTAGCCGGAATACTCATATATGTAATGGCGCTAAACATTGTGGCGAAAATACTAATGGAGGCTGCCCACCACGGAATGCGCCCCCCGCCCTTGAAAAAGTTGTCGGGATGATCCCCCTTTTTGAAGAAGAGGCCCCCTAAGTATAACATACCTAAGAAATAAACGATCAAGACGGTCCAATTTATCCAACCGAAATGCACCTCTTTGGTGTTCGTCCGGGTTTCCTGGGCCTGTGTGGAATGTTTGCTTTGCGCTAAGGTTGTACAGCGTTGCAATGGGAGAAACGTAGCGTTGAGGTCGTGGGATGAAATTCTGATGTGCAGATGAGAATCTTGCTGCTCACTTGACAAAAATGTATGCGCCTTAGCCGATATTATAACAGCCGTTTTTCTTTGAGGCGCCTTATTCTTATGTAAAAAGGACTGCGCCGAACATAGTCCGCTAATAGATAGGATAAACAGCAGGAAGGAAAAGATATAAACGCGCTTGCACCGTTGGCTGGATAGGGTAGACATACGAAAAGTGAAGTCAGATAAATGAAAATAGGCGTATCGGTAAGTGATTTTTCAGAAAAAAACGCTTCGCACAATACGAGTTGAAGTTGTGCAAAATTACAACTAATGAAAGAAACGTCGAGCCCTGTTACTAAAAAAACTCTGCAACAAAAAAAGGGTACGTTTCAATTATTATCCCTACTTTTGTCTTAGCAAAATATGCGTTTTGTTAACTGTACGGAAGCAAAGTTTGAATGAAAAACGAGAATAAAAAGTATTGCAGGTCATCAATACATTGAACACTGCTGGAGCTGAACGCTTAGTGTGTACGATTGCTGAAGGCATGAATCGGCCGGAAATACAAACAGATGTGCTGGTCCTAAATGGTGTGGAAACAGGATTTATGCGCACTTTAGAAGCAGCCGGTGTTCGAGTAATTCGCCTTGGGAGCAACGAGTATAATCCTTGGTTGATCTATAAGTTGCGCCCTTATTTGGAGACCTATGATATAGTTCACGTTCATTTATTCCCTGCCCAATATTGGGTAGCTCTAACTAAATACCTGTTCAAATCAAAAGCACATTTGGTGACAACAGAGCATAGTACGTTTAACTTTCGATGTAAATATAAACTTACTACGTGGTCGGATCGCAAAAATCTATCGTCTATATGAGGCCATTACTTGTATTTCTCCGGCTACGCTCAACTTTATTCGTCATCGTGCCCCTTCTTCCGTGCGCACAGTCTTGATAGAAAATGGAATAGATGTAGCTTTATTCTCTCAAGCCAAGAGCGACCGTGCGATAGTTTTTGCCTAATGTTCCCGCTAATGCCTTTGTCTTGATGCAAGTAGCGCGGTTTAAGGAAGAGAAAAAAATCAGATCGACTTGGTCAAAGTTTTTAGCCCAGTTGCCCACTGATATACATATGTTGTGTTCGTAGGTGATGGCCCGATGAGGAAGCATTGTGAAACCTTGGCTAAGGACTTGAACGTGGAAGAGCGGGCTCATTTCTTAGGAAAGCGAGAAGACATTCCATCGCTGCTGTCCGCAGCTGATATTGTTGTGATGCCTTCTTTATGGGAAGGCTTTGGCTTGTCGGCTGTCGAAGGTATGGCTGCGCATAAGCCTGTTTTAGCTTCAAATGTAGCCGGATTGGCACAAGTCGTTGAAGATGAAAGTTTGCTGTTTCCCGTCAATGACATAGAAACGATGGCGAATAGAATCATCAAACTTTATAAGGATGAAGACTTGCGCAAGCGCGTAGGAGAAGAATGCTATCAGCGTGCACAGAAATATGATGTAAGGTTTATGTTGGATAATCTTTGGAAATTGTATAGCCAGTTAGAAGATGGAGACACAACAAGCAACTAAGAAGAAGTTACTATTCTGCGATAACTACCTCTGGGGATTGTTGAACTTCAGAGGATATATTATTCAACACTTCATCAATTTGGGGTATGACGTACTCTTGGTAGCTCCTCAGAGTGGGAAAGACGGAAACATTCCGAAAGGAGCGCGATATATTCCTATTGAAATGGAGCGTTGTGGTACAAATCCTTGGGCTGATTTTCGCTATTTTCGAGCACTTTATAAGATTTATCGCAAAGAACGTCCCGATTATGTCTTCCATTATACGATCAAGCCCAATATCTATGGTACGCTTGCGGCTCATCGGTTAGGCATACCTTCTACCGCAATGATTCCTGGTTTTAGGTTATGCTTTTTGCAGGTAAGGGTTTTCTTGAAGGTGTTGGGTGCGTGGCTTTATCGTACAGGCTTGTATCGTGCGCATCGTATTATCGTCTTGAATAAGTTCAACTACGACTTTATCCTAAAGCAGAAGTTGGCTCCTGCAGACCACTTGTTGTTGTTTGGGAATGGAGAAGGTGTGGACTTAACAGCCTTTCCATTTACCGATAATGAGGATGATAATTGCACCTTTCTTATGGTGTCTCGTTTGTTATCAGATAAAGGATACAATGAGTTTGTGGCTGCTGCGAGAAAAAAATAAAAGAGAAGTATCCGCAGTTTAAGTTTCAATTGCTCGGGCCAAAGGGAGATAATAATCCGGCGGCAATTTCCGAAGAACAATTAGAGAAAGATGTCACTTCGGGTGCAATAGAGTATTTAGGTATAACGGACGATGTGCAATCTGTCGTGGGGCGTCCTGGAACGGTTGTCGTGTTGCCTTCTTACCATGAAGGATTAAGTAGATCATTGATGGAGGCTTGTGCTATGGGTAAGCCCATTATAGCCTCAGATATTCCCGGTTGTAGAGAAACGGTAGAAGATGGCGTGAATGGATTTTTTTGGTGCCGCCGCAAAATGCAATCGCTTTGATAGAAGCGATGCAGCGCTATATTGATTTGTCGAAGGAAGAAAAGTCAGCCTTTTTCCAAGGCAGGCAGACGGATAGCAGAAGAGCGCTTTGATGTAAGGAAAGTGGCTGAACGATATGAGCAGATTTTTAGCGGAAGTCTTTGCAGAGAAGTGAAGTTAATCGTTCAGAAGATCTTCTGCATATTGAGCATAGTATCGATAAAGGTCTTGATTAGAATCGTTAGCGATCGTTTCAGTCGGGATAGCGGCCATCAGGTGTTGAGCGATATAAGACTTTGAACGATGGCTTTGTAGATAATGCTCTAATTCTGTCTTCGCTTCCGGCATCATTCCTTTTCGAATGAGAGCTTGTGCCAGAGTTAGCCGAGTATTTCCCAATAGAGCTTCTTCTGGTTTCGTATGAAGTAACTTACAGAGGAAGATAATCTTTGCACCTATGTTGCCTTTTTAAACATTGTGCAGCTTCATACCAAAAGATGATGCTTGTCCGGCGTTTGTCGCAGTAGTTGCTTGAATAGAATAATGGCACAATCATCTTTCTGCTGCCAATGATAAAGGAGAGCTTGATATCTTACGGCCTCCTTATTTTCAGGAAATCTGAACATATATTGTGCCAAGAATTTGGAATACCAATCGAAGTGACCTTGTTTATTCCTTTGACAAGAAAGCAACTTTTGACATCTTTGCAAAACCAACGTTACTAATGCCTCCTGTCTGTGATCCGCTTTTGTCGTAGGATGCTCTCCAATCCTCTCCGCCAAAATTACGATACGACCATGCTTTGAAGAAGTCAAGGAAGAAAGCGGCGCAATCTCCTCGCAAATACCATAGCGCCAATTTTAATGTCCTCGAATGCCAAGTTGAAGGGCCTTTATCTCTATTGAATGTTGCATAATCCTTGAAAGCCTGGATCATATTTTTCCCATTGCTGCCAATGCTTATACTGCACAATACGTCGATATTGTGTCCTCCTAAAGAGTTCTATCAGCTTATGTTTAGGAAAGGCTATGCTTTTTAGCAAGTTCTTCAAAATCACATGGCTCATTATTGTCAACCAATTGTTTGATCAACCTTTCTAATAAAGACGGGACAACGTGTTCTGCATAGACATGACTTTGAAAGTCTTCTTCTCTGAATTGTGTTGGGTTCCAAAGCTGCAGAAAGCGGTAGAGCTTAAACTCAGGGATGCTCTTTAGCAAACTTAATGCTGTAGCTGAGCATTTGAGAATGGAGCAGGGAAGGGCGTGGGTTTTCTAAGGCTACATATGCCTTTAGCAGTTTTCTTGCCTCAAGAGATGGCACGTTATAGAGCACCTCTTTGAGGTAACGATATATAATCCACCCCAAATCTTCTCTGAGTAAAGGATCGAAAAAGCGTGGAAAGTCTAAGAAATGCGCAATCTGAGAGAACGCATCCTTAGGTCTTTGTCCTGAGAGCTGCAAAGCCGGCAGAATAATCTCTGCACCACTTTTGTACGCGATGATAAAGCGCTTTAAAAAGCCAGCTTTTCCCATATCCTTTTCATCTAGCATCGTAGGTAGAAAAGCTTTCATTTCTTTGAGGCATACATCCACTTCATCGAAGTAGCCGTGCTTAAAGAATCGGTGGCACATATCCCGTAATACCCAAAAAGAGAGACATTTGTAAGAATGGGTCCGCTTTTGTCCCTATCCCAAGCATTGTAAGCTAACTCAAAGGCTTTACTTAATTCTCCTTGGCGTCTTAATTCGGTAATTTCCTGTACGTACATGGATCACGAAGCATTGAGAAACTAATCTATCATTATGGTTTGATACATGCAAAAATAATTTTTTTACTTTACCTTCTTGGTCTCTTTCTCGGCTTGTTGATATACGAGTTTTTACTTGATTTGTTATACCCATCAATTCACTAGGACATTTACTTATTTTTCTGCTAAAATTGCTCAGTTCTTAGTCGTCGACGAAGAGCATTCAATCGGTTTTGACTTCTTAACGCGTCTTATTTTTCCAGCCGCTCCAAATGCACCAAAAGATAGCTAATCCCATTAGGAAAATATAAAAAATGCTTCCCTTGCCCATAAAAGTGTAGATGCGCCCTGTGTGTACTTCGATACAAGCATTTCGGAGAGACATCGGCAGCGAGGACATCCACTGCGGCATGGGCAGGCTGTCGGTACCTTGATTATAGTCTACAATAATATTGTTGGGAGAGAAGTCAGCGCTATAGCCGGAGATCGCTTGATCGGAAATGGGCATTCCCTTAACAGGGTGAGGAATTTTCCCTGTAAAATAGTCAGTTACGATGTTGCTTCTCCTATCCCACTTAAACATTCCACTGAAAGAACCGATCAGCCATTGGCCGTTCTTATCTTTTTTTCCTCTACATTGATTCCCATAACGCTTACCGTAGGTTGGTGCAATTCAGCTTTGGGCACATCTTGTAAATGTTTCATCGAATAAAAGCCGTTTGATGTGTAGAGCAACCAATCTTTCTTTGTTTCATCATAGCGCAAGGTGCGGAGCTTTTCGTGCCAAGGGTTGTCGCTATCCATCGTTGTAAACGGCATCGGGGGAACTTTGACGGAAGCTATTGCAATCAACGCGGGTGGACGTAGAAACCAGCCGGTGATGCACAAGAATAGGGTCAGTGCGATCGTGATTTTACCTAAACTGTTGTGCCACTTGAATAAGTGTTTTAGTAGCGAAGTGGGTTTCTTTTTCCGAATAAAGGGAACGAACCAAAACAAAATGCCCGTCAAAGTTAAGACTATGAAAACGATCGCTATAAGGTCTACAATGAGTTTTCCAATTGTTCCGAAGAGTTCGCCGCTATGCAGGAGCCATATTGTACGAAAGAGACTGACCTTTCCATCGTCGTTGTCGGCCGGTCGCAAAGTGATCTGCTGAAAAAGAACGGAAAGGAGGCGTGGATAAATACAAACAAGACCGCCCGACAGCAATAACAGAGTCTCCTTTAACATAAAGGTCGCTCAATTTTTTTCATTGTTTAAGGTGGATAGTTTCACGTCTTCCCAGCCATCTTTGCCAGTATAAGTGTACAAACCATATTGTCCGGCTGCAAATAATTTGCCAGAGCGCGTTTGGTCCACTCTCCTGATCTGCCGGAAATCTGCGCCTTCAGGCAATCCACGGTTAAAAATCTTTCAGAGAAATAGCATTGGTGTCTGAAATCCATATCCCACTGTTGCCATATATCAAAACTTGTCCGTGCTATTTGAGGGAGCCTCTCAACAAACCATTGTTCCATTGTTTATATTGATAGACCTCAGGGCAGCATTTTTGCGACTGATGTTGACATCGGCAAAAAAAGCATCGGATGGTTAAGAATTAATCCTGAGAGGGAAAAACATGATGATGAAAAAAAGCCTAAGAGCAGGCCTAACCATTTGTGGTGTTTTCGCCAAGTTATTTTCTTCATATTTATATAAATGCTTATCCAAAGTTTTTTTCGGACAAAAAAAACGCTGTAAAACTTTTTGAGCTTACAACGTTCTTCGTGCTTTTTTTCAAATGATGAGTTTTTCAGACCTTATGCCTCAAAGTCCTTTAGCGGAAGGTGAGGGATTCAAACCCCCGATACCCAAAAAGGGTATACCGGATTTCGAGTCCAGCGCATTCGGTCACTCTGCCAACCTTCCTTTGTCTTCAATGACGTGCAAAAGTAAGCGTTTCGAGGGATACAACCTACTATTTGCCACAAAAAAATATGCGGGCTTTACTTTTTTTATACTCCTTGTTCAACCCTTCGATGACCTCTTTCGTAATGTCTGAGCCGGGCGTTGCATACAATATATTGATAGTGGTCTCGCTATTTGTGAGTATCAAGCTGTAGCGTCCATCTTTATTGTATTTGGCAAGATAATCATTGATGCGCTTGCGCAACTCCTTTTGATAGGCTTGTGTAGCTTTAGTCATAGCCTCTTCATATTGTCGTTGATGACGCGTCAAATTCGATTGCATTTGCTGGACGGTAGCTTGTGCTTGCTGCGCTTCTTGCTGGTTGGTAATCTTACCCGCCTGCATTTTTTGTTGAAAAGCAGCCATTGTTTTTTGCAGAGCAGTTCCTTCTTTCTCTAATTTAGCAGAGTAGTCTGCTTGTTTGCGCTTTAGTATTTCTTGCTGGTCGGTGCAAAACTTATATTGCTTAGACAAGCTGTCTACTTCTACGTAGGCAATTTCTCCTTTTGCTGCGGCACTTCCTTCTGCAGCAGCTTTAGGCAGTCCGTTGGCGTGTTGTTGCGCCGGATTTTGATTGTTTTTGCAGGCGATCATCAATAGTGCCGTGAAGGCTAATAGTGCGATTCTTTTCATATCTTATTTCTTTGTTTCGCTTGAACGCTCAGACACTTTTTCGCTTATTGGACTTCGCGCGCTCTTTGCGCTCCATTTCCATTACGCAAGTAATGCCTTTTTTTGTTTAATGCTTTGTTGCCTTCGAGGTGTGTGTGCACAAATTTCTTCCCAAAGAATAGCTTTACGGCCAAAAAAAAGCGAGGCCGGCAGCAATTAAAACAAGAGCAAATCCAAAATTCTCAAACATTATCTTTATATTTGCCTGCAAAGATAGATAATTAAAACATAGAATCAGTCTAAGATTATGGAAAAAAAAGTTTTGCAACCTAAGGTTGTATTTGATTGTTTTGCGGAAGTAAACCGCATACCACGTCCTTCTAAGCACGAAGATCTAATGATGGAATTTCTTGTGAAGTTTGCACAAGATTTAGGCTTGGAATATAAGACAGATGAGACGGGCAACGTCGTAATTAAAAAAAGTCGGCAACGAAAGGCTATGAAGATCGTCCGACGATTGTTTTTTGCAAAAGCCATATGGATATGGTGTGTGAGAAGAATGCCGACGTTGAGTTCGACTTCAAGAAAGACCCCATTCAAACCTATATTGATGGCGAATGGCTCAAGGCTAAAGGTACCACGCTCGGAGCTGATGACGGTATCGGCGTAGCAATGGAGATGGCTTTGCTTAAGAGCAACGACATTGAGCACGGACCTATTGAATGTGTGTTCACGCGTGATGAGGAAACCGGTTTGGGCGGCGCTATCGGTATGAAATCCGACTTTATGAGTGGAGATTATCTGATCAATCTCGACTCGGAAGACGAAGGTGAGATCTTTGTAAGTTGCGCCGGCGGTGCAAACACCGTAGCCGAATTTCCTTTTGATGTTACGCCGATTCCGGCCGGCTATTATACCTGCAAGGTAATGGTGAAAGGTTTGATGGGTGGCCACTCGGGCGATGATATTAACAAGAACCGTGCGAATGCCAACAAGCAATTGGTGCGCTTCCTTTGCCAAGAATTGAAGAAGACTGACTTGCGATTGGTCGATATTCAAACGGGCGGTCTGCACAACGCTATTCCTCGTGAGGGCTATGCTATCGTTGCCGTTCCCAATGACTTTAAGGATGAGCTACGCGCCGATCTGAATATCTTTGGCGAGGCTTTGAAAGAAGAATTTTCTGAGACGGAGAAGAATATTCAAGTGCTGCTTGAGACGGAAGAAAACGCCAAAGAGGCGCAAGAACCCGCACAAGCTCAGCGCCAATTATCAACCTTCCTCGCTGTCTTCAATGGCGTCTTTGCGATGAGCCAAACCATCCCCGGCTTTGTTGAGACCAGCTCCAACTTGGCCAGCATCCATCGCGTGGGCAATAAGATAGATGTTGTGACGAGTCAGCGTTCGAGCATTATGAGCAACCGCAAACACGTGAGTGCCGTAGTTCGTGCAGCATTTGAGTTGGGCGGTGCTACGAAGATTGTTACCGGCGATGGCTATCCGGGTTGGAACACCGATCCAAACAGCCCATTGGTGCAGAAAGCAGTGGAGACCTATAAGCAACTCTTCAAGAAAGAGCCCATCGTGCGCGGTATTCACGCAGGTTTGGAGTGCGGTCTTTTCAGCGAGAAATATCCTCATATGGATATGGTCAGCGTTGGTCCTACGATGCGCGGAGTGCACAGTCCAGACGAGCGTTTGCTGATACCTACCGTACAAATGGTTTGGGATCACCTCTTAGCGCTTTTGAAGGCTATTTGATGAGCGCAGATTATGATATGAGAAAGGGATGTCCGCTTGGGTATCCCTTTCCTTTTCTAAGTTTTTTTATGGTGGGAATTGCGCTCATGGAGCATTAAGGTGAGTGTGATGATATATAAGGAGTGATGATTACTGTACGACAAGCCTGTATGACCTTCCTTCTATTAAGTTATCCATATTGACGGATGTGACATCGCATTTCTCATAGCCAAGCTCAACACTCTTCCATTCTTTTTAACTGTCGGAAGTTCTCATAGCGACTGCCACAGTTGGCAGCACGTATATAGAACGTGTTGCAGCGCTGCTCTATGGTTTGGATGATTTCCTTTGAAAACGACCCGCAGTCGGCACGGAAACGCTCTATCACGACACCAAGCTCGGAGGTCACACGGTTCATAATGCGACGGAGCGTGTCCTCCTGATGGAATTTTACATTGGTGTTTCCGTCACGGTTCTCACCTCCGACTATGATGCTCCGATGGAAGCCCAACCTGGGAAATAGCCATGGTCCTGCTTGTAGGAATATTTTGCATCGAACTTGCGGGCTGGAACAAACTGGTGGTCAAAGTCCAGGTCAACATGGCTGCCCGCCTTTATAAGCCACATTCTCCGTATCATCCGTAAAAGTAAGGTGTTCAGCTTCTCTGCAATGTTGAAACTATACGACTTGCCGGAGGTCTCGCTCTTATAGACAATATTTTCCTCGGCAAGCTCCTTCAGGCCGCGCCCCACGGTGTCGGCACCGGGTAACAGCGTATCAGGTCTCTGCTTGAACTGCCCTATAAGTACATTGATGTCCTCAAGGCATTCTCCACCACAAAGGTTGCTGAAGAAGAGAGAGCCCAGGATACTTCCATAACTGAATGCCTTGCCGCTACTTCCACGTCTGTCCAACACGGATTCGGTAAGTTTTTTTCAAAGCCCAGCTTTGAGAAAACGTCCACAATATGATAAATTCCACCGAAAGAAGTGATATTCTCGTTTTTTTAATTTCTACCTTTGTCATGTCAGTTTTTTTGCTTACTTGTTATGTTTGCAGCACCAAGATAGGTGAAATTTCTGACATATCCAAGTGTTTTGAGAACTTTGTTTCTCAGACACTTGGAGTTCTTACAAGAATTCATGCTGCGGAATTAAGGTAAAGGTCGAAATAAATGAAACATCAAACAAATATCAATGATATAGAGCTCGTTATCAATAGAAACCGCCTCTGCCTATTCTATGTTAAGGCTCCCTGATTGTGGCGTTTGCAATGTTATGTTTAGCAAAAGTTGGATCGTTAACGGAGGACTACCCTCAACTTGTGTCTTTCTATACTGACATAACAGAGGTGCCTTTGATTGCTAGTCATTTCCTTATATATTCAGGTCCAACTGTATTACTCATATTAGATGGCAAGGAGGTTTATCGCAGTTCTCAATTCATAGACCTAAAAAGAACTGGAAAGAAAGATTGGTCAACTAATAGAGTTTTTGTGATTTATAAGGTGAGATTGTTTGACTCTAAGATTTGAGTTAGAAAAAGAATTTACGTGCATATTTTGCTCAACCCCTTCTTGTGAGGATGTTTATATTGGCAGTGAAGGAGTAGAAAGGGAAGAGTTAAGCTCTTGCATTGAAATAGTTTAAGTTTGCCAACGTAATAAGGTTGAAATCCACTTGTGTCATCTGAGATACTCTTGAGATATGTTTGTTAACTCCATTTGGGATTAAATACAAGCTGCAATGAAGTTGATCTTCTATGGTTCTTAAGTGTGCAGTTTGGATTTTTATGATTTTTCTTTATTCCCTCAATTCCGCAGCATTATTCCTTGTGAGGTACTTTTATATATTGAAGTGACATTTTGGGATTTATCCATTACAAAGGAGAAAAAGCATTTTCAAAACGTTCCCAATTAATCTTATTACTAAGTTGGAAAAGGGGATGTTCATGGCTAAGCATGTCCTCTAAAGAAGAGAACAAAGAGAGCTGTTTGGATGTACGTTTAAGCATAAATATCTGCAAGAATTATAATGTAAAGGTACAAAAACTTGCAGATATAAACAAATAATTTACAGGATAATGTACTATGAATCAGTAGAATATTAGGTTTATAAGGGAGGACTATGTAGAAAAATCAAGGCAGTTAGAACTATTTGTATAATAAACTTATCCCGAACTGGCGTATCCTAATAGGTTTTCAGAGAACTTCTAAGCGAAAAATCCCTACAAGTAGATCTTAAAGTATCGTCTTGCTATCCTCACTATTCTTGTACGAGATTTTATCCCACTAGTTTTGAATAATAATCAAATAGAATAGAAGCTGCTAAGCTACGAAGCTGATGGTACTAATGTCCTTTCGTGGTGGTACAAGCCTCCTTACACGAAAGGACATTTCTACCATCGTGGAAGTACTTTGAGTGATCTAGACAAAAAGAGGTGGAGAGGCCAATTGGTTTTTTATTGGTACAGTCATCTATAATCGTTGCTTGAATTCGGTAAACACCACTTGGACTTTATTGGTTCAAAATGATTGTAGGAGGAATACGATTGGGTATTCCTCCTACAATATTCTGATTCTATTGTAATGATTCTTCTACTTAATTACAAGAGCACGACTAATCATATCGCTCAAGTTTGCATAGTGCGCAGCAGATGCAGCATCTGTTCCCACCGTTTTCAGAGAGTGCTGTAATTGTGTCAATGTTTTCAACACTATTGGACGTGCAGGTGATGTTGTCGTAGATTGTTTAAAGTATTGCGTCAACTCATTTACAAATGTACTTTGAAGGGCTTTGCGGTATGGCGTAACTTTTGCTTTAGACTTGAGTTCTTTGAAGATCAGCTCCGTGACTTCCGGAAGATAAGCCGTAGCAGGATAGTCTGCATTTAGATTGTCTAAAGTGCTTTTAGCTACCAATTTACGCACAAGCGAATTACCAACATTGATCGTAACAGACTGAGGATCTTTAGTCAGACGATTAAGATAGCTTTCATTTATCAACCATTTCGGTTCTTCGAGTACTTGACGATTCAACCAAGCCAAAGCCTCTCGCTGCCGCTTTGCAGGAACGTTTGTATAAATAGCTCCTTCTTGATCTACTGTCTTAAAGTCTTTATATACGCCACCAACAAAACGGAAGACGTGTAAGATATAGCGTAAGAATTGGTTATTGACAGCTTGATAAGCATCGAGAAGATTTGTGCCAAAGATATCACCATGTTGATATGTCCAATCAGGAAGCTCTTTCACTTCGCGCTTGAGGTTTAATATGCCATACTCGTTAGCTTTCATAACGTCATTACTCAAATCCTCTGTTTGACAGCGAGGGTCATTGACATTATTTGATTCACCATCACCAAACCAAAGGCGACGATTGCTTTTTGAGCATTTTAGAGGTAAGCGCTTCTAATTCATGATGGTCACTCACATCATCATATGAATCCCAAGTCGGCGTATAGCCCCATTGAATGGCCCACATATCATAATCGCCAATTCTTGGGAATATACCTTCGCGAGAAATATTGTCTTCGGGTTGTGCGACATAATTAAATCTTGCATAGTCCATGATACTAGGGGTGTGTCCATGGGCCTCTACCCACAATTTATTGCGTAGACTATCAACAGGCACAGTGCTTGAAGAGCCAAAGTTATGACATAGACCTAGCGTATGGCCAACTTCATGGCTGGAAACAAATCGGATTAGTTGACCCATCAAGTCATCATCGAAGCGCATCTTTTGAGCAGCTTCGTCTATTGTGCCTGCTTGGATCATATACCAATCGTGAACCAATTTCATCACATTATGATACCAACAAATATGGCTCTCTAGAATCTCTCCTGAGCGTGGATCGTGTACTTGAGGCCCATAAGCATTTTCGATAGGTGATGCTAAATAGCGTATACAGCTATAGCGAGCATCTTCCATAGACATCGTAGAGTCTGTATCCGGCCATTCTTTGGCCATAATTGCATTCTTAAAACCTGCTTTTTCAAATGCTTTTGCCCAATCGTTAACGCTAGCAATGAGGTAAGGGCGCCAGCGTTTAGGAGTAGCAGGATCAACATAATAGATGATGGGTTTTTTAGGCTCAACAAGTTCGCCTCGTTTCATTTTTTCTGCATCAACACTATCTTTAGGCTCAAGCCGCCAACGTGTGATAAAACGCTTTTTTCCACACGTTGCTGGAAGTCTGAAAATTGAACAAAGCTGTCGCTAAAGTATCCGATGCGAGGATCAAACAAGCGCCGCTGCATGGGCACTTTTTGGCAATAGAATAAACGAGACATTTAACCCTATCGTAACTTTACCTGTTTCATAGCCTGCATAGGTGTTATTTTGTGCAGAAGTCCAGGTTTTCACTGTGCGAACTTCAGTGTTAATAGGGAAGGTCTTTATACTTTCTATGTAAGACATTGAAGGTAACATCATCCCAAGTCCGAACCTTTTCTTAGCCATTTGGTTTAACCCAATCGCCGCATTGTCCTCTTGGAAGAAGGCTGATACCTTTATCTTATACAGAGTCTTTGCATGACTTTCTATCTTGAACGCTCCTATGATAGGATTGGAATTGCTGATTAATATAGCACGATTAACTGCATCGAGGCTATCTGCCGTATTCATGAGTAATTCTGAACGAAGAAGTAATTGATCATTAGGAGATTTCTCAAAATACATAGTGGAGTAGTTGACTTGTTCTCCACCATATAAATCGGAGTTTGCAGGTGTAGAAGTATACCGTACAGATACTAAGAAGCGTCTCCCTATAATAGAATCAGGGATTTCGAAGAAGTAATCTTTATCTGTTTTGATAACATTAAAGAGTCCTTTAGTTGTAATAGCTTTCTCCGCAGGTTTAGCATCTTTTGCGGGAGGATTTGGCTTTTTTCGAGCCATTGTTGCCGTCGCTATTGAGAAAAATAAGCAGACAGAGAGAAAAATAAACTTTTTTTCATAGTTGAGTTATTAAGTTGTAATGATTTTCTGGAATCCTTCGTAAGTTTCAATCTATTCAGCTCGTATGTTTCAAGTCGCAGCGAAAATGTGCCAGGAAGCGCATTTAACCCAAAATAACTCTGAATGATACCAGCTAAATTAAAACTCAGATGATCTCCTTTACGCATTAGTATAATTGAATATTCTCTCAGAGCCTGAATCTGATGATCCATTTTGCGTAACGATTGGAAAATACAATAGTATATGGGAAGTGTATTGAAATTTAAAAGAAGTTTGACCCGTTTATGACTATCTTCATCATAATAGAGATTAAGAATCCATTCTATTTCTTGTGGATCTGATAGGGTAGGGAGAAGAGTAACAAGGAGTTTATTCTTGTCAATGGGGCTTGCGACCTGAGCATATTCTTCTATTTCCTTTAGAGCAAGTGCAAAATGATTTGGTATCGCCTTGAGGAATGTGCCCAAGAACGCTTTTTGGGCTTTTTGGGAACGATTGTTATGAAGCAATGCCAATAAGATTCTCGTGACAAAGACGACAACAACTTATCTCCCTAACAAAAAAACCTGCCGTTCTAAATTCAGCATTGCTTAATTGCAGGAGATAATTATATAACCCTATTGCGTCATTTGCTTGGAGAAAAGTCGTGAGTCTTGACTCTATCCGTGGGTTGTGCTTTTTTTCAGTGCAGACATTATGGCTGTACGGAATAAATTAATTGTTTCTTTCCATCAATAGAACATTTTCCACATGATGAGTTTGTGGAAACATATCTACAGGCTGTACTTTGGTTATATGATAGTCTGTAGAAAGAAGTGATACATCGCGAGCTTGTGTTGCTGGATTACAGCTAACGTATACAATACGCTTCGGGGCGGCAAAAAGTATAGTAGATATAACGTCATTATGCATACCTGCTCGTGGAGGATCTGTGATTATAACATCTGGACGTCCATATAATGCCACGAAATTATCTGTAAGAATATCTTTCATATCTCCGGCAAAGAACTGAATATTGTCAAGATTGTTTAGTACTGCATTTTCTTTTGCGTCTTTTATCGCTTCTGGAACATATTCAATACCTATAACTCTTTTTGGCTTTTTCCTGCAATAAAGTTGGCAATGGTCCCAGTACCAGTATAAAGATCGTACACGTATTCATTGCCAGAGAGATTGGCAAACTCACGTACTACTTTTGTACAAGGCAAATGCTTGTTCAGAGTTTGTCTGATAAAAAAACTCTTAGGACCAATCTTAAATTGAAGATCTTCCATTTGCTCATATATGCAATCTGCCCCGCTGAATGTATGTATGTCTAAATCAGAAATTGTATCGTTGCATTTAGTGTTATTGACATACAATAGTGAGGTTATTTCAGGGAAGGTTGTTTTTATCCATTGTAGAACCTCCTGAGCTTCTTTTTTTCCTCTTGAGCCTCCCTAATACAGAATTGAAGAAGCACCATAATCTCTCCAGTTGAAGTTTTTCGCAACATCATATTACGGAGCAGTCCATTCTGATTTCTTAAGTCAAAAAAATGAATATCCTTTTTCAATAACATAGCTACGCAGACCATTTCTTATTCGATTATTAAAGTCATCCATTAGAAAGCATTCTTTTAGATCTAAGATCTTATCGAATGCTCCAGGAATATGGAAGCCTACAGCATTCATATCTGAGAAAACAACTCCACTCTCTATTTGCTCTTTTGTGAGCCATTTTTTTATTTGAGAAGCCAAACTCTAATTTGTTTCGATAAGCTTTAGTCTTTTTGCTTCCTATAATGGGCAAAAATTTTTAGGAAAGGGTACTTTTCCAATTCGAGTTAAGGCATCTTCTACTTGTTGTTGCTTCGCTTTGAGTTGTTCTTCATAAGGAAGACTCTGCCATTTACAGCCACCGCAAACGCCGAAATGTTTACAAAAATGGCTGTATGCGCATTGGGGAGGGCTGAATAATGCTTGCAATAGTTGCTTCTGCGTAATGTGATTTCTTACGTGTAACTTGTAGATCAACAATGTCGCCCGGTACCGCATAAGGAATAAAAAAATAACCTTATTATCTACTCGAGCTATAGCCTTTCCTTCGGCTGCGATACCTTCAATCTGTATGTTTTTCTAACAAGGGTAGAGGCTTCCTTTTTCTTGCCATGCAAATCTTGATTTTTAGGATTGCGAAGTTAATGATTTTTTTATCGAATTAATCTGTTGATTTTTGTGGTTTTTGTCTTGAGAGAATATTTAGTCGAGAGGTAGAAGATAGACTTTTTATGTTAAGTCATCTATCGCATCATATAATAGCTCTATTAATCTGGAAGCTGGATAGTTTGCTCTTTCTTTTTCCGGAACAAAAATTATACTTTTCAATAGTCGAAAAACTCGGATAGTTCTACTTCATAGCAATCCACAATTAGAACTTGATGTGTTAGCATATGTTTCATTCCTTTTACAGCTAATCTAAATGTAGCTTGCTTGGGAAGGTTGGCCTTTTTGAATAATAGAAGGCAACTCTGCACTCTCTGAAAATTCGATAAGCAGTGGCTCGTAAAGCCCCTGCCATATATCTCCTTTTTCTCTACGATGTAGCAGAATTGAATCTTTATATCTGATATAGAGATAAATTAAAAAGCGAGTCCGAACAGCCGTTTTTTTTGCTTTTAACTGGTAGTGTTGAAACTGATGTTTCTATAAACGCAACACAACTCACTTGTAGAGGGCAGTTATTGCACCTTGGATTCTTTGGCACGCACTGCAGCGCACCAAAATCCATTAAAGCTTGATTGTATTGTGCCGGATTCTTTTTATCTAACAAGTTTTGCGCTAATGTGGAAAATAGCTTTTTTCCTTCAGTTGTGCCAATTGGCGTTGTTACTCCCCAATAACGCGCAAGGACTCTATAGACATTTCCATCAACAACAGCATAGGGCAGATTATAAGCAAACGATGCTATGGCTGCAGCTGTATAATCGCCAACTCCTTTCAACATCCTTATATCCTTATAACTTGTAGGAAATTGTCCGCTTGTTGCTATTGTCTTTGCTGCAAAGTGCAAGTTTCGTGCACGCGAATAATAGCCTAAACCTTGCCATAATTTTAGCACCTCATCTTCATCGGCTTTAGCCAAATCTTCTACAGAAGGAAAGCGATCTATGAACCGGAGATAGTAGTCATATCCTTGAACAACCCTTGTTTGTTGTAAGATGATTTCAGAAATCCATATGCGATATGGATCTTTTATATCACGCCAAGGTAGTTCTCGCTTATTATTGAGATACCATTCTTCGATTTGTTCTGCAAAATAATGAGCCTCTTGAAGGCTTGATGCTTCAAACGTATCAATCATGGAAAAGTTTGATACGCTGCTCTTCCGACAATTTGCAGATAAGAAGCGTTCCTTCTTTTTCCGCTACTATATACCCATCTAATCCCTGTACAACTACCTTTTTCAGATTCTCTGTGTGAACAATGCAATTAAAACTGTCATACAAGTTAATTTGCTCTCCGATAGAAGCATTGCCATATTTATCTTGCGATATATGATTACGCAACGAGCCCCACGAGCCTAAGTCGCTCCAACCAAAGGATGCTGGGTATACATATACATCTTCAGAACGCTCAAGTATAGCATAATCGACTGAGATAGATGGACATTTCTCATAAGCCTCGTTTATTTTTTCTTGTTCCTGATCCGTACCATAGTAAGGCAAGCGAGATTCAAACAATTCTGAAATCTCAGGGTCCCAGATTCGGAAAGCATTAACGATTGTACTGACGCTCCATATAAAGATACCTGAGTTCCAGAAATAAACATTACGCCGTAGATACTCTTTTGCAACCTCTAAAGTTGGTTTCTCTTTAAACATATCTACACGAAAGATATTCTTCATTCGAGGCGATGCTGCCGTCAGATCAGCTTTTGATATAGCCATATCCTGTTTCCGGATGAGTGGGGCGAATACCTATGGTAACAATAGCATCCGTTTCTGAAGCAAACTTCAATCCGCCTTCAATCACATCCCTAAAATCCGGAACGTCAGTTATGATATGATCACTCGGCGTAACGATGATGTTCGCCCGAGGGCTCTGTTTCTTAATCTTCCAGCTTGCGTAACAAATGCAGGGAGCTGTATTTCTTCTAACAGGTTCCAAGAGAACATTCTCTTTAGGTATATCCGGCAATTGCTCATAGACCAAATCGCGATAATCGGCTGAAGTGACCACCCAAATATTCTTGGCTGGTACAATTCCTTCAAATCTTTTGGCTGTTAACTGTATAAGTGTCAGTCCGCAACCTAAAACATCTATAAACTGTTTAGGTAGTTTACTACTACTAAGTGGCCAGAAACGACTACCAATGCCGCCAGCCATTATGACAAGATGATTATCCGGCATAACGATTACTTTTTATTTGAGACCATATCTCCTTCTATATAGACGCGCACTATATTATTTTTCGCATTCGAACTGATCGTGACCGGCTTCTTAAAATGGCCTGGGAATAAGTTCTTGCCATTATAGCTTATTGTGACTTTCCCCTTTTCGCCCGGATTGATCGATGTACGCGTAAAGCTGGCTACAGTGCAACCACAAGAGGAGAATGCCTGCTGAATCACCAAAGGCTTATCGCCGGTATTGGTAAACAGAAATTCGCACTTTTGCGGTTGGTCACTTGAGAATGTACCAAAATCGTGAGATGTCTTTTTCAAACTGAATCACAGCTTGTGCTTGTAGCGTTTGGCATATTGCTCCTAGAAGAAGACCTGCTATGAGTAAAAAAATCTTTTCATAACCTTTTCTATATTTAGTTGGGGTTTCTTATTCTGCAAAAAAATAGGATTATTTTTGCTTAATAGTAATCTTTCACAGAAAAATGGGCTATCAAGCCGTTATCCGTATTTTTTGCAACGATTAATAGCCGCTACCCGTTTGCTTTAGTACTTCTACAAAGGATGAGGAAAACAATCGACAAAGTTATATTGGGAATAGATCCAGGAACGAACCTTCTTGGATATGGCGTGCTTCATATTCGCAACAACAAAGTCGAAATGGAAGCAATGGGAGTGATTGATTTGCGAAAAGTCAAAGATGTATATCTTAAGCTTGGACGCATACATGAGCGTATAATAGGCATTATTGACTCATTTCATCCTGATGAATTGGCTATCGAAGCTCCTTTTTTTGGCAAAAACATACAAAGTATGCTGAAATTGGGTAGGGCACAGGGCGTGGCAATTGCAGCCGCAATAAGCCGAGATATACCTATTCACGAATATGCCCCGTTAAAAATTAAGATGGCTATAACGGGAAATGGACAGGCTAGCAAAGAGCAAGTGGCTGACTTTTTAAAAACGTATCTTGAGTTTGAAAGAGGAACAAATGCTTTCTTATATGGATGCCACGGATGCTTTAGCTGCGGCCTATTGTCATTATTTGCAAGATGGTCGCGAAGAAAAAAACGCTTGGCGTGCCTCATTCGTGGGCTGCTTTTGTAAAACAAAAATCAAAAATAGGGTGGCCGTATTACCCAATAAATCACGATTAAAGATTGATAACTGCCAAACTAAAAAAACTTTGAAGGAATGAAACGAACAACTTTTTTATGTATTATCACTTGTACTCTGCTACTTTTTTCAAGACAAAAAGCCACTGCACAAGAGGTGTATAAAATGGTAATGCAAAATGCACAACATGCTGTTGAGATGCCAACAAGTAGTTTTGCGCAAACTCAAATTGCGCAATATAAAATAACGGCATTAAACTATATGAAGCAGAAAGCTTTCGATACTATGCCTGAAGTGACCACTAACTTCTTAAATACAAAGGCTTATTATCTGTCGGAGTTTATTACGCTTTTCTTCAATGAATTGGTGAAGACAAAAGGCCTGAAAGAAGGTAAGCAAAAGGGGTGCATAATGCTATTTGTCAAAGCTGCAAATGCTCATCCTCAATTTAAGATAGTTGAGGAGACGACAGCTGAAGATAGCATATCAACCGGCGAAAACCTAATACCTTTCCCGCTAAATACCGATTGGGAAAAAGCTTATGAAGAGGTGCAAGAAAAACTAAAGTCAAAATCGGCAAAGTAGTTGCCATTATGACTCTCGGTATATTTTTATTGCCACAGATAGGCCTTACTGTGATTGCTACAGTAAGGCTTTTTTATGTGACAGAACAGCTTTTACAAAATTAGTAATGATATTGAAGCCGCAAGGACTTAACGTCAAGCGATCACGCTCTTGCTGCCTTGGAAATAGATATCAGAATATTATTGGTAATACCTTATTGTAAACTTTCCTAACTGCCGTTTCAAGTTTGTACCTTCACAGTGGTACAATTCTACCACCGCAAGCGAATAAACGTACTTTCGTGATGGGATAAATTTGCCTTCACGAGTGGAGCGTGAAAAAAACTTTTTTTGATATCTACAAATGTCGAAATAGAAGAACAAAAAAGAGATATGAGGAAATTAATAACACAATTCGTCACCCTAACAGAATTTCAATTGATTTACCTTGTCTGTCTCTTAAAATGTTGCGAGCTATATAATAAAAAAAGATTGAGTGTCTCACGACAACCAATCTTTACTAACCTTAAATCTAATACCATGAAAAACGATGCAAAGATAAGGGTGAAGATATTGTGTCGCAAGTAATTCAGTATCTTTTCCTAAGTGTTTAAAATTGTTTATGTTTTCAGTTGTTAAATTGCAAACCATAAATTGCGAAAGGTTATGATACTTGGGTTTATTGACTTCGGTGGTGTAAAAAGTAAAGGTTGATTGTCTCACGACAACCAACCTCTTGCTAACCTTAAATCTAATACCATGAAAAAAACAGTGCAAAGATAAAGCCAATAAGTCTAATACACAACTTAAAAAGGGGGAATTCTCGCTAATCTTTAAAATTGTTTTATTCTTATTGTATATGTTTGTAAAGTCCATATGCGCTTTGGGAACTTTTTGGCTGATTATATCAAACAAAGTTGCTATTTTCTTTGGACTATCATAAGCAAATATGTAATTTCGCTGACGAAATAGAAACCGCTATATAGATGAAGAAAAAAAGCCTTTTTCTTCTTTTTATCGTGTCATGGATTTCAAATTTGGTGTATTCAGTAACTAATTATTTGATTTGAAATGGAAATTAGTGCATTACAGAAGGCTCGTTCGTCCTATCAGCCCAAATTGCCAAAAGGCTTGCGCGGAAATGTAGACATTATTGAGGGTGCTCCTACGGAGAGTGTAGGCGATCAGGCAGAAATTAAAAGACTCTTTCCGCATACTTATGGTATGCCTCTCGTGGAATTCGCTCCTGCAAAGGAGGTGAAAGAATATGCACCGATCAATGTTGGTATAATTTTTGTCAGGAGGCCAAGCTCCCGGCGGCCATAACGTGATTTGCGGCTTATTTGACGAATTGAAGAAGCAAAATCCTAAAAGTAAGCTGTATGGTTTCTTAATGGGACCAAGCGGTTTAGTAGACCATAAATATAAAGAACTTACGGCAGAAGTCATTGATAAATACCGAAATACAGGCGGATTTGATATGATCGGTTCTGGACGTACAAAGCTGGAAACGAAAGAGCAATTTGATAGTGGCTTAGAAATTATTCGTCAACTCAATCTTAACGCTGTAATCATTATTGGTGGTGACGATTCAAACACTAATGCGTGCATGTTGGCGGAATATTATGCCTCAATTAATGCAGGAGTGTCTGTGATTGGCTGTCCAAAAACAATTGATGGCGATCTTAAAAACGACCAAATAGAAACCAGCTTCGGATTTGACTCTGCTTGTAAAACTTATAGTGAGCTGATAGGTAATATACAACGCGATGCTAACTCAGCTCGTAAATATTGGCACTTCATTAAGCTCATGGGCCGCTCTGCTAGCCACATCGCTTTTAGAGTGTGCGTTGCAGACGCAAACCCAATATTTGCATTATCAGTGAAGAGGTGGAAGCCAACAATATGACATTGGATGATGTTGTAAATCAGATTTGTGAAGTCGTTGTTAAACGTTCGGAAGAAGGACTTTATTATGGCACAATTTTGATTCCGGAAGGATTGATTGAATTCGTTCCTGCTTTCAAGCGTTTGATTGCTGAACTGAACGACTTGCTTTCTTCTGATTTAGCTAAGACTGAAGCAAAGGGATTGAAGTCTGACGATTTGTTAGCTTGGATTTTTGAACCATGTTTCTTCCGAAAACCTCCCTGACTTTGAAAAAGCCTTCCCGAAGAGGTTGCAAAGCAGTTGGCTTTTAGGGCGCGACCCCGCATGGCAATGTGCAAGTATCTCTCATCGAGACGGAAAAAATGCTTAGTGAAATGTGCGCTAAGCGTTTAGACGAATGGAAAGAACAAGGTAAGTTTAAAGGAAAGTTTGCTGCTCTACATCACTTCTTCGGATATGAGGGTAGATGTGCTACACCATCAAATTTTTGATTGCAACTATTGCTATGCATTAGGAACAAGTGCAGCACAATTGGTTGCCAATGGGAAAACCGGCTATATGGCTATTGTAAAAAAATACGACAGCTCCTGCAGAAGAGTGGGTTGCCGGTGGAGTTCCTATCACGAAGATGATGAATCTTGAACGTCGTAATGGGCAGATGAAGCCGGTTATTAAAAAAAGGCTCTGGTGCTTCTAGATGGAGAACCCTTTAAGGAGTTAGTAGAACGACGTAAAGACTGGGCTGTCAATACGCGATACGTGTACCCCGGACCAATTCAGTATTTTTGGACCATCAGAAGTCTGCGATCAATGCACTATGACTTTAGCTTTAGAGCATAAGAAATAAAATGTAAGTATCTCTCGTATCGAATACTACGAGAGATACTCTTTTTCTTTCAGAAAAACACAACTCAATGTCTACGCAAAAAAAGCGTAAGATCGGCAGGCCCAAACGCCGAAAAGGGAAACCTAAAAAGCGAAATCACCATCAAGGGATAAGGCACACATTGTCTCAAATTTTGGGAGCGTTGTTGGTTTTAGGCATAGCGTACATTATTTTTATATATATAGTGTCACCTTTCACGCTTCGATGGAAGGCGCTTTATGGTATGACAGAGTTTCCTGAGGGGTATTCGATTCGCGGGATAGATATTTCCCACCATCAGGGAGAAATCAATTGGGAAAAACTCTCACAAGCTACAATGGGAAAAAGAACCCATTAGCTTCATTTTTTATAAAAGGTACAGAAGGAACGAGCCTCCTAGATGATAATTTTAATGATAATTTCTACCAAGCTCGCGAGCATGGGTTCTTGCGTGGTGTATACCATTTCTTCTTACCAGATAAATCAGCGAAAGAACAAGCTGAATTTTTTTCTTGCGCCAAGTACATTTGGAAGAAGGAGACTTACCTCCAGTATTAGATATAGAAATAGATGGCGGACTTTCTGATGAACAATTGAGAAAAAGCTGCTCTCACGATGGCTAAAAATTGTTGGTGACCATTATGGTGTTAAACCAATCATATACGCAAATTATAAATTTAAATTGCGCTATCTCAACACAAAAAGAATTTGAGGATTATCCTTATTGGATAGCTCATTACTATGTTCTAAATTTATCCTACAAGGGAAAATGGCGTTTTTGGCAACATACAGATTGTGGGAGGCTTGAAGGTATTTCTGGAAAAGTTGACTTCAACATATATAATGGATCGATGTACGATTTGCGTCAGCTAACCATAGAACGTATTGAAGAAGGTGATCTTTATTAATTGTTTCTAGTTATTTAAGCATAGTAATTGTTGCAACATACTGTCGTTTTTAGAATGTTTATTATGTTTAGTTATAACAGATTTGAGGCTTTGAATTAACGTGAGTTCGGCGAATTCAGAACAAAGCAAGCTGTGTATCAATAGTTCTTTGCACATTGATGCACGGCTTCTTTGGAAAAAAGCATCTATGTCTGGAATGTTCCACTTGCGCAATGTTATTAAGTTCATCATTCGTAACTATTCAGCAATAACTGATATAGACAGTGGATAATTTATCAAACCTTAAATAAGGCTTGAATCGCATTATATGGAGTTTTGTCGTGCTTCTTAGCTGTTTCTACGATCGAATGAAGTTCAAGAAAAGCGTTTGCTCCGAAGTCTGAACGAAATGTACAGGAGTTCTTCAGTTTGATTTTTAGCTTGCGTATTCCCCTTTCGCTTCCATATATTGTCAAATGGTATCATCGGATTTTCAAGGAAATTGAAAATCCGATATTGCGCGAACCGACCAAGGAGGAGACGGAGAAAAAGCGTATTGACGCACTCATAAGGACTGCGAATGGGCATGAGGATAATCCAAGCGTGCAGGCAGCAAGGTGAGTGCTCGACAAGCGTGGCATTGATTGGCAGAAAAAAGACGGACAAATTAACACACAAACAGAAGAAAATCATGCGCATAATTCAGAGGAAATTATGCGCGAGCAGAAGAACGTACAATTGCAACAAACCACTACAACTCTTACCAACGACACCCTGGCAAAGCAGAAAGCCACGGAAGCCGTACTCACTGCCCTAAACAAGGCGGGAATAGAGGTAGTACAGTCATTGGTGGCTGCGGAAGTGAAGCGGATGTCCGATGGAACTCCCTCGTTGGCTTGGATTATACTGTGCACTTTGATACCCCCTTTCTTTTTACCTGTTTTGGGATGTCTGCCCACGCCTTTGAAGAGCAGGTTGAGAAGAGGGTAATCGTTGTGGAGTCGATTATCTTCAGCCGTTTCATCCATTTCGGTTCATTTTTTCTTGTGCACAGCCGGCTGTCCGAAGAAAGAAGATGACGATGTTTGGCGTATAAATCCCTATAAACGGCCTCAAAGACCGCCTCCGAACGCCTTTTGTTTCCATCCGCCAAAGTGCTCCTTGAAGTCATCTTGAAGATGCCGAGATGGCGCAGCTTACAGGCCTCGGCCTGAAGGGACGCGGTGATTTCACGTAGAGAGTCGAAACGCATGATGACGGCATAAAGCATCACAAGCAGATGAGTCCAAGCGTCAAAGCTCTTGACATAGCGTTCTGCGCCCTGTTCGCTGCTTATGCGGAGAATTTCGGACTTGTCCAACAATTTTATAATCTGAGAATAGAGCGGCTGTCCGCTAAAATGTGTACTTTTACCCATGGTTAAATGTTTTTTTGTCGAATACAAATTATCCATTAAGGGCTGACTTCACAAAACGAAATCAGCCCTTTACTTTTTGCCCTTTCCAAAAAGAACGGCATATCAATCAAAAAAACTTTTATCGGACAGCAATAATCTAAATTTAAGATTTCGCATTTCTTGCCAAAGAGAGATTGTCGAAAACCTACAGCGATTGGGAAGACAAAATACAAAACAACTTTATGAAAATGAGAAAAAAGATAGCTCGTAAGAAATCCTTAGAGCTATCTTTTTATACGACTTGGTCATTACTGCATTTCATTTTCCTCTCGCATATCTATCTCTTGACCATCTCTATCATAGAAGAGGTATTGAAGATATGAGAGTTTCTGGTTGGGAATGACCTGAATGTTGATTTTGTGCCTAAGTTGCCATTTTCGACGTAAAGATAATAGACCTTTATCTAAATAGGCGGCAACAAAAGGATGCACGTGAAGTCGGATTTTTCTATAATTTAGTTTATCTGCAAGCATTTGGACCTTTCCTTCCAAAGCATCTGTAAAAAGAAGACTTGACTTAATCTTTCCGGTTCCTCCACAGGTTGGGCAAGACTCTTCAACTTTGACATCCATAGCAGGGCGTACGCGCTGACGGGTAATCTGCATGAGACCGAATTTGCTCAATGGGAGAATATTGTGGCGAGCACGGTCTTTTTTTCATATTCTCAACCATTCGCTCATACAGCTTTTTGGCGATTCTCAGCCAAATTCATATCTATAAAGTCTACGACAATGATACCTCCCATATCGCGCAAGCGCAGTTGTCGTGCTAGTTCGTCGGCAGCTCCAAGGTTAACGTCTAACGCGTTTACTTCCTGGCCTTCAGGACTCTTTTGATCGATTACCACTATTCACATCAATAACATGAAGCGCTTCAGTATGCTCAATGATAAGATAAGCGCCGTGCTTGTAAGTAATGGTACGACCGAATGACGTCTTAATTTGTTTCGTTACAGAAAAGTTATCAAAAATGGGAACCTTACCTTTGTATAACTTTACAATTTGTTGGCGATCAGGGGCTATAAGCCTAACATAATCTTGTACGTCCTTATAGACGCTTTCATCGTCAACATAGATATTCTCGTAAGAAGGATTGAATAAGTCTCTTAAGAGAGCTACTGTTCGGCTCGTTTCCTCATAACAAAGCAAAGGAAACTTCGGCTGTACCAGCGCCTTGTTCTTTTGAATCTTTGCTATAGCATCTGTCCATCGCTTCAGCAAGGTCTTCAACTCCAAGTCCAACTCTGCTACTCTCTTGCCTTCAGCTACTGTACGAATGATGCAACCAAATCCTTTCGGCTTAATGCTGGATATCAATTGCTTCAATCTCGCACGCTCCTGCGCACTCTTAATTTTAGTAGAGACGGAAATCTTATCGCAGAAAGGTATTAAAACAATAAAACGTCCTGCAAAAAGAGATTTCACAAGTAAGGCGAGGACCTTTTGTAGAGATAGGTTCTTTCGCTATTTGTACAAGAACTTCTTGACCTTGCTTAAGTGTATTCTGTATGCTTCCGTCTTTTTCTAAATCCGTTTGTCCGGATGCTTTTGTCAGGGGAAGATTCCCTTTCTTTCCATCCTGAACAAGTTGCAGATACTTTTCAAATGAACGGTAATGAATCCCTAAGTCTAAATAGTGTAGGAAAGCATCCCGCTCTATGTCCAACGTTCACGAAGCAAGCATTTAAACCCGGCATTATTTTTCTTAACCTTAGCCAGGTAGATGTTGCCTACTGAGAAACTTTCTTCTTTACCCTCCTGTTGGAACTCTACAAGACGCTTGTCCTCAAGAAGAGCAATAGAAATTTCCTTCGGCTGTACATTTACTATTACTTCGCTTGTCATAAAATAATTGATTTATCTTCCAATCTGCACAATGAAAAAAACGATATAAAAATAGTCAGTTAAATTTTTTTAGATTGGATGATTAAAATGAGAATTGAGAATTGAGAAATAGGCCGTATTTTTCGGTTTCTCCTCAAATTCGTTTCCAATTTTTTTCAATTCCCAATTCAGAAAGTACAGAGAGCTTATTTGCTCTTATGTCTGTTCTTTCTCAGTCTTTTCTTGCGCTTATGCGTTGACATCTTGTGTCTTTTTTTCTTTTTTCCGCTTGGCATAGTTCTTATATTTTAGTGTTGAAAACTGTGAATTATCTAATCCATATCACCCTTTGAGCTTGGAAATAGATTGCAAAAATGATTTAGCCGGCTTAAAGGCTGGAATGTTATGCTCGGGAATGATCAATGTAGTATTCTTTGAAATATTGCGAGCTGTCTTTTCTGCTCTTTTTTTCAAGATAAAACTACCAAACCCTCTCAAATACACATTTTGCTCTCTATCCAATGAATCCTTTACACTATTCATAAAGGCCTCGACGGTCGTTAGAACAGTAACACGGTCTATTCCGGTTTTCTTTGCTATCTCATTGACAATATCAGCTTTAGTCATCTTCTGAACTTAATAATTAGTTAAACTTCTTTTGAAAGCGAGTGCAAAGATATAATTTACAAATGGTTTATGGAAATGTGATAAGCGGTTTTTAGGGTTTCAGTGGTATTTTATTGATGCGACGCTCGTGTCTTCCCCCCTCAAAAGGTGTATTAAAGAACTTATCCATAATCTTTTCTGCCGTTTTATTGTCTATAAAACGCCCCGGCATACAAAGTACATTTGCATCATTATGCTGTCTGCAAGACCTGCGACCTCTTCGTTCCAAGCAAGGGCTGCACGAATAGGTTGATGCTTATTTAAGGTCATAGAAATACCCTCTCCTGAACCACAGATGGCTATTCCTTTTTCAACTTCATCCTGCTCTATTCCTTCTGCTAAAGCATGAGCAAAGTCAGGATAATCACAGCTCATTGTACTATAAGTACCATAATCTTTGTAAGATATACCCTTTTTTTCGAGGTATTGTATTACAAACTGCTTAAGTTCAAAACCTGCGTGATCACAAGCCAGTCCTATTGTTGTATTCATTGTTATATAATTTTTAGATCATTCAACCAAGATGATATTATGGCAAAGTCCTATACCTTTAATCATAACGAACTGCCATAAAGATAATTATTCAATCCCAATTTCTCTTGCTCGTCGTATGTTCTCGCTTAGATAAAGATAATTGGCTATTGCTTGTTCAAATGCTGTTACAGCTTACGCCTTTATGATTTCCTCAGAAATCTTATTGAAAAGCTATAACAAATTCTTCACGAAGCTTATGATAGAATGCACGTTCGCGACCTTTTTCCGTATGGCTAATACGGGAAATCAAATCTGTATAAGTAGCTAATGTCTGAGTCATTAGCTCTGCTATCTTCTTTTCATCTGCTTGATGACACATATTCAATGTTACGCAATCAGCGAAAAGCTCACCAAAGGCCTTTTTGATATCCTTTTTCAGTTTTTCTTCTACTACTCATAATCGTATTTGTAGATTTGCGCCTGTAGAGGCATATCTACAGGCGCAAGAGTTTATTGTTTAATCTTGTGGTTTAATAATTTCCATTCCCTTCAAAATGGCTTGTTCATTTGTTGGCAAAAGATGCCAGTGGCGTTCAGGAAGAGTCTTCTTCAAAGCCTTCATTACACCTTCCAACTGAACAATGGGATGTATTTTCAACAATCCACCAAGGACAATCATATTAAACGTCTTCATCATTTTCAACTCAGCCGCTGTATTCATTGCATCAATACAGTAGATATTGATATCTGTACGTGTTGGTTTCTTGATAATGCCAAAGCTGTCATAAATAATAGTCCCACCTGGCTTTATCTTGCTTTCAAACTTTTCAAGCGAAGGTTGATTGAGGAGAATAGCTGTATCGTACTCACTCAAAATGGGAGAAGATATAGGATTGTCACTCACAATAACTGTAACATTTGCAGTTCCTCCACGTTGTTCTGGACCATATGCCGGCATCCAACTTACTTCTTTTCCTTCCATCAAACCGGCATAAGCTAAGATCTTGCCCATTGACAACACGCCTTGGCCACCAAAGCCGGAGATAATTATTTCTTGTGTCATAATTGTCTGTTCTTTTATTCCTTAACCTTAAGATCGCCAAGCTTGTAATATTCGCACAAATTCTCTTCCATCCATTTATTGGCATTTGCAGGAGTCATCTTCCAGCCAGAAGAGCATCTAGCAAACAAATTCGACGAGATTAGAACCCTTACCATTCATTGAGTTTTCAAAAAGCTTTTTCTCAATGCTTTCTTAGCTTTGCGGACAGCAGCCACCGTTTCTACACTCTGACGTGTAACGTAAGCCGTTCCTTCCAATTGAGCTGCAATATCAGAAATTCTTAGGGGATATCCATGCAATTGAGGATCGCGGCCATAGGGGCAAGTTGCAGTTTTCATTCCCACTAAAGTCGTTGGTGCCATTTGGCCACCAGTCATACCATAAATAGCATTGTTGACGAAAAATAATGGTTATATTTTCACCGCGATTAAGTGCGTGGATTGTTTCGGCAGTACCAATACACGCCTATGTCTCCATCGCCTTGATAAGTAAATACTAAACGATCCGGCCATAAACGTTTACAAGCAGTAGCCAATGCCGGTGCTCTACCGTGTGCAGACTCCTGCCAGTCAATATCTATATAGCGATAGGCAAAGACAGCACAACCAACAGGACTAATGCCTATCGTCTTTTCTTCCATGCCCATTTCAGCGATTACTTCTGCCACCAACTTATGAACAACGCCATGCGAGCAGCCCGGGCAGTAGTGCATTGTTACGTCGTTCATCAGCTCCGGCTTCTGAGCGACCATATCTTTGCGGCTGCAATATTTCTTCTCTTGTCATGATTCTTTTTTATTTAATGGGAGCGACGACGATGTTTTACATCATTCGAACTTTGTATCATTGACGGGTAACGTAAAACGACTTCAGCCATTTTTATTACAACAGCTAAGATGCCAACGCCGTAACTCCAGACAAAGGTAAGTGCGAGTTTTTGAAATCAGAATCCCAACCATTGCTATAATCGCCAACAAGATGAATATAGCATTTAGGATATTCCGAATATGGAGTAATTTCCCACTTTTTATTCCTGCAGCATTCTCCTCTTTCTCTGCTGTTTGATTCAAGCGCTCCAAGAATTCCTTGTCTTTTTCTGTCAACATTTTATTTTCGCATCTTATTAACTACATCTACGATTTCGTCCGGGCTAGGAACAATACCACCAAGACGTCCGAAATGTTCTACAGGAATAGAATATTCAACAGCTGCGCGTACGTCAAACACCATTTGGCCAGCGTTTATTTCCATAACGAGCATACCTTTAACTCGTTTGCTGAGTTCTTTTAAACGCTTTGTTGGGAAAGGCCAAAGTGTAATCGGGCGGAACAAGCCAACCTTAACACCTTGAGCACGCAACATATCCATAGCCTTACGAGAGATACGAGAAGCTGAGCCAAAGGCAACGATTAAATATTCTGCGTCGTCACATTCGATCTCTTCATAACGCACTTCCTTCTCAGCACATTCTGCATATTTCTTTTGAAGCGCAATATTGCGTTGTTCCATAACAGCAGAATCTAACTCAAGCGATGTAATATAGTTGGGTTTTCTGCTCTTCAAGCCATGTCCATTGGCAGCCCACGGGCACTCTTTTGGCAATTTCCTCTTCTGTTCTACGCGGCTTTTGCTGAGGAAGCACAACTTTTTCCATCATTTGGCCGATCACGCCATCAGAAAGGATCATAGCCGGATTACGATAGCGGAATGCTAAGGTGAATGCTAAGTCTACAAAGTCAGCCATCTCTTGTACAGAGTTGGGAGCTAACACGATCGTATTATAGTCACCATTACCGCCACCGCGAGTTGATTGATTATAGTCACTTTGTGAAGGTTGGATTGTACCAAGACCCGGGCCACCACGTTGTACACTAACGATAACGCAAGGCACTTCAGCACCAGCCATATAGGTTATACCCTCTTGCATCAAGGCAACACCAGGACTAGAGGACGAGGTCAATACTTTTTTTACCAGTACCTCCGCCACCATAAAGCATAGTTAATTGCAGCAATTTCGCTTTTCAGCTTGCAACACAACCATGCCGGTTGTTTCCCAAGGCTTCAGTTGTGCAAGTGTTTCTAATACTTCTGATTGCGGTGTAATCGGATATCCAAAATAGCCATCACAACCACATAGAATAGTGGCGTGTGCTATGGCCTCATTACCCTTCATTAAGACTACATTGCTATTGTCTTCCATAAGTCAATCCTCCTTTTTTTCTATAAACAGTAATACATCCATCGGGACATACAACGGCGCAACTTGTGCAACCAGTACAAATTTCCCAATTTGTTTGCTGACAAAATGCATAGCCTTTGTGGTTAACTTCTCCAGCAACCAAGGATAAGCATTTTACGGGACAAGCTACAATGCATAAGCTGCATCCCTTACAGCGCTCTTCGTCTATGACGACGGCTCCTCTAATTTTACCCATAATTGTTATGTTAAGTGATTATTGATTATACATATCTTTGTTGTAAAACTGCATAATGTCTTCGAGCATCTTGCGAGATTCTACCGCCGGCGAATCCTCATCCAACTGTTCGGAGTGTAGGAAATCAGAGATTGCTTTCCCCCAATTTCCCAATTTCATTTGCGCTTTTCCACTCAAATAATACAAAAATGCATCTTCCGAAGTTTGTTTTAGTTCCACAGCGAGTCGAGCTAAAGCGAGTTCAACTTCTCCCGACTCTATCATCCGATTGATGTCTGTATGTTTTTCTTGCATAAAGCGTATAGGCTCGTGTTTTGAGCAAAGTTACAAGGAAAAATAATGAACACAACAATGTCACAAGCCTTTTTTTCTCTTTTTTTAGTGTTAAAAAAACAGAATTCACTCACAATCCTATAACAAGTGTGCATTGCAAAAAAAGTAAATAAACAGATTCTATTGTGACTTTTCGACTTTTTAATACTACAAATTTTCTTCTGTTGTAATTGACTGTAAAAGATAACCCGAATATCGGTTATATATCATCCAATATATTTTACTTGCCAATGTTCATTTCTGAACAAGAGGAATAATGTAGTCATAAACGAAATCAGGCCCTACTCTATTTCTTATGTGTTATACAAGTTTGGAGTCGAAAATCATGCAAGATTTAGAGATGTATCTATCAGAAAAGTTTTGAATCTTGTTGCGCCAAACTTAGTGCTTAATTTCTGTCCATCAATATATCAATATACAAAATGGTCTTCATATTTGCTTCGTCTCCTTTCAGGAGAGTACAAACTTCTCATCACGATAGTACGTTTGTACCACCGTGGAAGGACAAATCTATTATCACGAAAAGAACGCTCTTAAGCAAAGTATTGAGGAAGCGATATTGGGATTCGCAACTCCAATTCTAAATTTACATATTGAATTTTTTGCCGTTTATTCATCATAGACACGTGTGAATCTGTAATCTGTTCTATGTGGAGGGCCTCTTATATAACAACTAATATGAATCGCGATAGCTAGAGCAACTTTCTATCCAGTTTTTCGTGACTATCGCGATTGTTTTGATATCAAGATTTTCAACGACTATTGTTATTTATCCAAAATCTTGGTGACGCGGCCGTTAATACTCAGCAAATATACTCCACCCTGCTGAGGAAGTTGTATGCATAATGTACCCTTTGCTCTACTTAAAATGATACCAGCACTATTATAGACAACAATATTTCCCTCAGCTTGCACGGTCAGCACGTGCTCTTTGAGTATAATATTTTCCGACTGATTCGTAGGCTGAACAACCTGTAAAAATAGATCTTCCAAGGGGCGTATCTCTGTGAACAGTTCACTCCAAGTTTCATTGTTACGATAGATTTCTAAGGCCGCTTGAGGCACCCATAAGACAGCCCTCATCGCCAATGCGATCAAAGGGTGTCTGCCCTTCGTCTCCAATCACTAATGTTGGGGGTGTCGATGCCCGCACAATGACGGTATCCAGTGCACTAGAACGAGCAAAAGCTCGGAAGTCTATCTTTGTCAAGCTGGCAGGTAGATCTACTCTTGCCAGTTGGTCACAGCCTAGGAAAGCAGGTCGACTCAAGTGTGGTTACTCCTTCCAGGAATCATTACATTGCAAAATGAAGTTGTTGTCAGAGAATGCATCTTGGCCTATAATCTGAACGCCTTTAGGGACATTTATCGTAAACCTGTTGCGATGCTGCGGCGTAAAAATGAGACGATTTGTCGCTTTCTCAACCAGCATATCACTTATTAAAGTAAACACTTGGCTACCTGCTGCCAACTCTATTGATTCTAGATCATAAAAATTAAAGAAAGGCACACCAGCAACGCGCTTTAGTGATGCCGGTAGTTTGAGTGTCTTCACAAACATTCCTCCGGAAAAAGCGCAAGTTTCAAGCTCCTCTAAACCCTCAGACAACTCTATCTCTTGTAAAGCGATACACCACAGACCAACAGATTCGATCTTGCGCAATTGAGGGGAGGTCTTCAATCTTTCTAATACTGTATTGGCTGTATGGTGATCACCCCTTACAGTGAAAGCCTCTGAAGCAATCGTTTCTACTTGTGAAAGCCTTGTATCTGCAGCCATATCAATTTCAGTTTCACCTCCTAACCAACGCAGTAGGGTTTTTCCCGTCTCATCTAGCAAATAGCTATCTTCCGAAATGCCGGTTACAGCCGGCAGAGCCTCAATATGTATAAAGTTTTTTTCCAAACCTCATCCTCTCGATAAGCATTGATTGCTTCTTTAGGGTACAAACAGATGGCAGTTTTTCTAAGTCTATTCCGTTAAGTGGCGCGTCACCCTGTAACTCTGGTACGATTGAAGAGCGAATACTAATCTTCTTTAGCCCTTTACATTTAAACAATGCGTTCTTACCAATCATTGAAAGTCGCGGAGAAAGCGTTAGAGTTTGCAACTGTGTGCAGTTATCAAACGCCCTACCGGCAATAACAGTAACTGTAGGCGGAACTACATATTCTGATCCGACTTTTCGCTCTCAGGTAAGCCAAAAAGGTAGCTTAAGTTCTTGTCAAAGAGGACTTCCAGATATGAAGCAAAATATTCATTCTCTTTGTCCACCTTTAAAAGCCTTTATTGATCTACAATTATAGAATGCAGAATATCCTAACTCTTCAAGAGTTTTAGGGAGAAAAAAATTTCCTCTAATGCGGCACAACCGCTAAAGGCTGTATTACCTATGTTTTGCACAGATTTCAAATCAATCTTCTTTAATCTTTTTACACGCAAAGAAGGCATCTTCGCCAATCGACACAAGAGCATTGCTCCAAGTGATTTCCGCGAGTTCATTGCAATCATAAAAAGCACCACCCTCGATGTTAGTGGTTTTCTTTGGTAATATAATTGTTTTTAAGTCGCGACAATTGGCAAAAGCTTTTTGAGCCAATCGTCTCTATTGCCGAAAATGCAGGATCACTTGACAGATTAAGTTCGGCTTCAGAGCCAAGCCATTTTACGATGGTTTTTACCTTCTTCGTCAAGTTGATAGGATGTAGTAGGATAAGGCTGAGCGTAAAGCTGCAGCGAAACGATGAAAGACACGACGACTACTCTCGCCAGAAATAATAGATTTCTCATAAGTAAAATGTTTATAATGGTGGTTTAGGTTTGATGTGACATGAATATTCGATTTAACGACTTTTGGCAAATATAGGTATATTTTTTAAGGTTAGACACTAGTCAAGATAAATAATTTGAATCATCTACAAATATCCTTGTAAAAGATTCGAGAAACTAGTCTAATTTTGCTCCCCATGGCGAAACTTATAAAGCAGTCATTGAACATAAATAGTCCTTCTTTCATCTCCGTTCGGCAGAAATGAAAGAAGGGTTATTAGCTTTCTAAAGGCAAGATCTCTTCCTTGTAAAAATAGGCTAGCTTAAATATACCATATATATAAGGCTACTGCTTACTGTTGAGGTAGACTTTAGAAGGTTTTCAATAATTGGTAGAGCTTATGGGTGGGAAGTCCGACTACGTTAAAATAACTCCCCTCTAAATGTTCTACAGAAATCATACCTATCCAGTCTTGAATACCATAAGAGCCAGCCTTGTCAAGCGGCAGATAATTGCTAATGTAGTAATCGATCTCTTCATCTGTTATCTCGCCAAAAGTAACCTTACTCATCGCCGTAAAACTTTCTATACGAAGGTCAGTCTGTACGGTTACTCCGGTAATAACTTGGTGAGTTCGACCAGAAAGTTTGCGTAAAGTTGCTGAGGCTTCTTCAACATCACGGGGTTTTCCCAAGATTTCATTACCTAACACAACAATTGTATCGGCGCAAATCAAGAGCTCATTATTGGCCATATAGGAGCGATAGCCTGCAGCTTTTTTTACGTGAGATGTATTCAGCAATTTCTTCGGCTCTTAGAGAAGACGGATAACGTTCGTCTATTCCTAAAAGAGTGCGAACCTTAAAGGATACGCCTAAACGCGTAAGTAGCTCCTTCCGTCTTGGCGAATTACTCGCCAAAATCACATTGTAGCGTTTTAAATTCTCTAGCATTGTTGTTTCATTTTATATTGTTCTGTATTACCATCCGAAAGCTCGAGCAGAGCTCATCCAATGGTTTTTGTGCTTTTAATACTTGCTCTATTACATCTCTAACGCATCCACATCCGCCAGGAAGATGACTAACATAAGTAGCGATGGCTTTAATTTCTGCAGCAGCATCTGCTGGGCACACAGGTAGCCCACACTCTTTCATCACTTCAAAGTCTGGGATGTCATCTCCCATATATAAAACATCTTGAGGTTGTACTTCTATTTGTGCGCACCAATCACGGAATACGTTAATTTTTACCGCTGCGCGTTGGAATATGTGCTGAACTCCAAGCTGTTCGTAACGATTCTTTATCGCCTCACTATTACCCCCGGTAACGATAGCCAACTGTAAGCCACATTTGACAGCCAACTGCAATGCATAGCCATCTTTTATATTAGCAGTGCGCATAAGTCCAGCTCCATCATTTTTCCATCCGCACAATATTCGTGCTGAGAACTCCATCTATATCAAAAAGCTAATGCTTTAATTTTTTGCGAGGTCGAAGTTTATCATAACGTATAACGTTGAATGTTGTCACTAAATAGCTGGTAAATATCTTGCTCTGGTTGCCCTAGAAGGGATTTCTGGAGATTAATTATGCGCTTATCATTACGGACAGCTGGGCCAGTTTGAGCTTGGCGCGGAGATAGTGTATGTACTTTTGATGTCGTTTCATCTATAAGTGGTAAGAGGATCTCAAAATCTAGGCCACATTTATTCATTTCTTGTTCAGCTAAAACATAGCAATGATTTACGAAATTGCAAGCAAAGACAGCAGCTAAGTGCATTCGTTTACGCTGCTCTGAATCCATTTCTATAACTCGCTTACTCAAATTTAACGCAATACTACGTAAGAGTTCCTGTGTCGGCTCATCTGAAGCCTCAATAAACAAAGGAACAGATGAAAAATCTACTTTTCTATCTTTTGAAAACGTTTGCAGTGGATATAATACGCCACAATGTGGTAAGTATTCACTGAGCACTTTAAGAGAGGTGCTCCCAGATGTATGAAACACACAACTCTTTGGAGCTATCTTCCCAAGAACTTGAGCAATATCTTGTATAGAATCATCATTGATAGCTAAGATTAAGATATCAGTCTGTAATAAGTTCTCTATACGATCTGTTGCTATTGCCGTTTGCGCCAAGCTATTTATTTCTTCTAATAGAGCCTCTGCATGAGAAAGCTTTCTACTGCATATTCCAGCAATAGAATAACCCGCCTTTATTAGAGCTCGGGCAAGATGTGAGGCTACATTTCCAGATCCGACAATTCCTATTTTCATTCTTATTGTTGAAACCTCTTAGCTGCTCGTAATAAATGGCGCATCATAGAGATCAATTCCTGTGTCTCGTCAAGCATATTCAGATATAACAATGCTGCACGTATATTATTTTTCTTCTCTGTAAGTGGTCTTGTTGTGTATGACGAATTTGAGAAAGACGACTTTTTAGAGCATTTCCTTCAACTAGGGTTTTGTCAGACCCCTTAAAGTCATTCGATTTCACCATCTGCAAAATACTTTCTAACAATAAATCTGTATCATTACAAATCGGAATAAACTCATCAATTACCTCTTTTGATAAAGGGGAGAAATTATTATCTACATGTTCCAAAGCAGGATCTAGCATACGTTTTAAGCTATAGATAATTTGCGTCATATTGTTACTGCCGAGGTGAAACCAAGTATTCTTTTTCTACAGCTAGCAAATAGTCAATCTTACGCATGCCTAAAATTTCCTTGCGTCTATACCTCTTCCACTTATTTTTCAAATCTTCCAAGTCGTGTGATGCCTGACGCAATTGGCGAATGTTCTCATGCATTACACCATTAGTTATATTTCTAAAGATCTCCCTTATGGACTCTGTAAAGTCCTCCTGCATTCTCAATACATGAGAAGATAAAAGCTCCCAGACCTCTTGTTTATTATGAGATTTTACCAAACGACGGAAGATTAAGTCGACATCTTCACTTGACTGCTTCTTTTTGAAGGCCCTATTGTTACGAATAATAACAGCTATTACGATTCCGATGATGATCAAAATTCCAAATACACCTGCGGAATGATTTATAGAAGCAATACATAGGCTCAATATAAAGGCTGCGCCTGCTGTAATAAACCATCCACCAATAACAGTAATTACACCTGTAATACGATAGACCGCTGTTTCTCTTCCCCAAGCGCGATCAGCCAAACTAGAACCCATTCCAACCATAAAGGCCACATAGGTTGTAGACAATGGCAACTGAAGAGATGTACCAACAACAATCAATAGGCCTGACAAAACAAGGTTTACGGAAGCTCTCACCAAGTCAAAAGTAGCCCCTTCTGGTATAATAGACTCGTCTTCATTGAAACGTGTATTTATCCAAGTCTCTACCTTTTTCGGGATTATTTTATCTACCGTCGATGTTGCATTAATCACGGTCCGCACCATTGTTCTTGCGATTTTGGAAGAACTAAAGACCTCTTCTCCTTCTTGTTGACTTGCCAAATTATTGTTTGTTTCAATAACCTTTCTGGCTTTTTGAGACATACTAATAGCCAAAACCATAACAATTCCCTGACCCAATAAGAAACCATGGCTTCATTGAGACAAAAAGCGGATCTGTTGAAGGCGCGGCAAGAATACTCATAATATAAGTATGGCCATCGCTACCGTGTCGAGTAAAATCTATATATGACTCTAAGCCAGATAACGGAACGCCAACAAAGTTAACTAAGTCATTGCCAGCAAAAAGCCATCGCCAACGAAAAAGGTACCAAATAAGACGATGATACGGAATATATTAACTTTCAACAAATGGAGAATTTCCATCAAGATAGTTGCCCCGACAAATAAGTAGATAAGGATTTTCCCAATTATGTGTATTGATCCACTCTGGCGTCATTCCCACTGAAGCGAGGAGTTTTGTGCCTTTCAGACCACTCACTAGTAAGAAATAAGAGATACAAGTAATAGCTAAGCCGCCATAGATTGCGATACTCCAGCGCAAATGCTTTTTATAATTAAAGGTAAAGATGACGCGGGCAATCCACATAACGATGAGACCCACGACAAAGGCTATAGCCACAGACAAGAATATGCCAATAATTACCTGCAGGGCTTTTTCCTGTATTGATCAAGTCTGCATAAGTATAGGCATTATCCATCATTTTACTCAACGCTAATGCACTACTACCTCCCAGCAAACCAAATACCATAGAAACGGTAGTAGAGGTAGGCATTCCTAACGTATTAAATATATCCATAAGGATAATATCCGTTGCAGAGACGGCTAGGAATATGCATATAACGTCATCAAAAGTATAATAGAGCGGATTAATGATACCATGTCTGGCTATATCCATCATTCCAGAACTGGCTGAAGCCCCCACCAAGATACCAATTGCTGCTACAATTAGCACCACCTTAAATTTGGCAGCCCTTGCGCCTACTGCAGGGCTCATAAAGTTGACTGCGTCATTTGCAACTCCCACTGATAAATCACAAATAGCCAGTATGAACAAGAACAATAAGATGCCCAAATATAGTAGACTCATAGATGATAGTTTTGCTTAGATACGGCAAAATTACGACATTCAACGTAAAATTTCAAGTAGAGCCTTTTTTAATTCCAACGAAGTTTCAACAAAATCAGATTATAATTATATTACTAAAATATTGCGATGCATTTTGATGGGCTTTGCGGAGTTGAATATTTAGAAATGATGTAGTCAAGTCATAGCCTACCCGGCGTATTTTTTTATTTTCCTTATGAAAGAAGAAAATGATTAAACGAAAAAACTAACTTTGCGCCTATTATAATCTAACTCAACGATGCAACAAAAGATCATCATTTTAGACTTCGGCTCACAGACGACCCAACTTATCGGTCGCAGGTTACGCGAATTGGATACATTCTGTGAAGTTATTCCTTATAATAAATTCCCAAAAGACACTACGGGTGTTATTGGTGTCATTCTTAGCGGATCTCCTTCAGTGTAAAATGATCCGCAAGCCTTTAAGTTAGATTTAAGCAGCATCAGAGGGCGCTTCCCTATTTTGGGTATTTGCTATGGCGCTCAATTTCTTGCATTTCAATTTGGAGGAAAAGTAGAATCAGCAGATTGCAGAGAATATGGTCGCGCTAACTTGCAATTGACTGAAAAAGATAATCCCTTATTAAAGGATATCAGCGAGGACAGTCAGGTTTGGATGAGTCATGGTGACACAATTACTGCCCTACCCGACAACTTCTATCATATAGCTTCTACCGACAAAGTTGTTAATGCTGCATTCCAGGCAAAAGACGAACAGATTTGGGGTGTTCAGTTTCATCCTGAAGTAGCTCACACTTTAGAAGGCAAACAGCTGCTGCGTAATTTTTGCTGTCGATATCTGCGGAAGCAAGCAAGATTGGAGTCCTGCGTCTTTCATTGAGTCCACAGTTGCCCAACTCAAGAGCCAATTGGGCAACGACAAAAGTGATTCTGGGGCTAAGCGGTGGCGTTGACTCTTCCGTTTGTGCCACATTACTGAATAAGGCAATCGGTAAAAAAATCTTACTTGCATTTTTTTGTAGATCACGGAATGCTTCGTAAAAACGAATATGCTAACGTTTTTAAAAAGATTATGAAGGATTAGGCTTAAACGTGTTGGGGGTAAATGCCAGCGAAAAAGTTCTTTAAGGATTTGGCCGGTGTAACAGATCCCGAAAAAAAGCGCAAGATTATTGGAAAAGGATTTATTGATGTCTTTGAAGAAGAGGCGAGAAAAAAATTACAGATGCAAAATGGTTGGCACAAGGCACGATCTATCCGGACCGTATCGAGAGTCTAAACATTACAGGAAAAAAACTATCAAGAGCCATCATAACGTAGGCGGCTTGCCCGAAGAGTTAAATCTACAACTCTGTGAACCGCTCGAATGGTTGTTTAAGGATGAAGTTAGACGCGTGGGCTACGAATTAGGAATGCCTGAGCACCTAATCAAGCGTCACCCATTCCCCGGCCCGGGTTTGGCTGTGCGCATTTTGGGCGACATTACACCTGAAAAAGTAAGTATCTTGCAAGAGGCTGACGACATTTATATAAAAGGTTTGCACGACTGGAGAGTAAAAAGACGACAACGGAAATGAAGTAGAACTTTACGATTTGGTATGGCAAGCCGGCACAATCCTATTACCTATTAAGAGCGTAGGCGTTATGGGCGATGAACGTACATATGAGCAAGCAGTTGCCTTGCGCGCGGTAACCAGTTCTGATGCAATGACTGCAGATTGGGCTCGCCTTCCCTACGAATTTATGGCAAAAGTATCCAACGACATCATACGTAAGGTTAAGGGGGTTAATAGAGTTTGTTACGACATCTCCTCAAAACCACCCTCAACTATCGAATGGGAGTAAACAATTATTATGCCTCTCCAAAATTGTTTACATGATAAGAACACTATATTAGGATAAAATCCTGCATCCTCTTACCCAATAGAGCAAAAGCTCTTACTCTAACATAGCCCTTCATACTAGTCAAGCGTATGAAGGGCTTAAAAATTTCTATGCCAATCACGTTATTAACAACTCCACATTTACGACTATAGAGTAATCCTATTCATCATCTGATAATACACCTTGCATTTACTATCCCCCATAATCTACCGAACAATAATGGAGATAAATCAACATACATCAAAGCTCAGTAAAGAAGAGAATAGTTTTCAAGGAATAGAAATGTATAAACGCATAAATAACAACAATATATAAACATTTATATGTTGTTGTTTTTTATGTACTTCCGTGAGAAAAAGAATGTACCATCATAGAAGTATGATTGTACTTTCGTAACTAATCAACGAAAATGAAGAGAAATCGAAGTTGGCGTAAACTAATTGATAATGAGGAAGAAACAGAATGATTTGCATAGAAGTGCTCTTTTTCAAAAAGAGTAGGAATATGCAGATTTAGGCAGAAGTTCAGTTACCAAAGCGTTACCCGATTTCGTCATAGGTAACGATGAAGTAATGTTCAGTAACTGAATTATTTTTCGCTCGTGTGGCTGTTGCTGCGGTCGGCAGTTTTTCTGCATAAGTGAGGAACGCTTTAATTCGGGTAACTTTGCCCATAAAAAAATTAAAGCGTATGAAACAAGAGAAAATGAAGGTGTTGCTCTACCTCAAAAAGAGCGGTTTGGACAAGTCAGGGAAGGCTCCGATTATGGGACGTATCACACTTGGAAGGAATATTGCGCAGTTCAGTTGTAAACTCTCCTGCAATCCAGAGTTGTGGAATCCCCGTGAGAGTAGAATGGACGGAAAGAGTCGTGAGGCGGTGGAGATAAATGGTAAATTGGAAAATCTGCTGTTGTCTGTTCAGTCGGCTTATCAAGCCTTACTTTCCAAAGGTTGCCCATTTGATGCAGCCGATGTAAAAGAGCTGTTTCAAGGCAGCGTACAGACACGATGTATGCTTATCGAACGATTGGACATCCTCATCAGGGAGAAGAAAGAACATATTGGAATTGACATTAAGAGAGAAACAATTTCCAATTACTATACTACCCGTAATAATCTTCGGACATTTATCGAAGACAAGTACAAGGTGGAAGATTTGTCTTTCTCGCAACTTACAGAAAATTTCATTTATGATTTCAGGGACTACTACTTGAACAAATTAGGGTTTCAGGAAAGTAGTTTCTATGCAGTTGCATCCCAAATAAAGACTGTATGCAGGTTGGCATACCATGAAGGATTGGCTGACACCTTATTATTTGCTAATGTAAAGATAGCAAGAGGTGATAAGAAACTCCCAAAGGCACTTGATAGACGTTCACTTGACAAACTAATGAATACCCACTTCGGAGAGTTGGAGGAAGAAATGGAAACAGCAAGGGATTTGTTTGTTTTTGCCTGTCATACAGGTGTAGCCTATTGTGATTTAATGGGATTAAGTAAGACACATCTTGTCCGTGATGATGAGGAAAATCTTTGGATGAAGTTCAATAGGAAGAAGACAGATGTACTTTTGCCGTATTAAGTTGTTGCCCGAAGCGATTAGGATAATAGAGAAGTATCGAGGCGAAGAAAGGGAAAGACTGCTGCCACAGATGAAGTATGCCACCTATCAGTCGTATCTTAAAGCATTGCGCCTTAGAGAGGGTATAGCCTTTCCCTTTACCACGCATACGGCAAGACACACCTTTGCCACACTTATCACGCTTGAGCAAGGAGTGCCAATAGAAACGGTGAGCAAGATGCTGGGACATACGAATGTAAGTATGACCGAACGTTATGCAAAGGTTACACCCCAAAAACTCTTTGAGGAGTTTAATCGTTTCCGTTCTTTCACGGAGGATATGCAGATGAGTATTTAGCAATAGACATATTAAAACTAAAATCATAATGAGAAGTACATTCAAGATACTGTTCTATATCAACAGACAGAAAACTATGGCAGACGGCAATACCGCCATTCTCTGCCGTATCACCATAGACGGAAAGAACACAGCCATTACCACAGACGAAGAGTGCCAGCCCTCCGAGTGGAACACCAAACAGGGTTTGACAACCAATAGGAAGACCAACCAAAGAATCAATGAGTTCAGGGAATTGGTAGAAAAAACCTATCGGGACATACTGACGAGGGACGGAGTGGTAAGTGTGGAACTTATCAAGAACAGTTTGCAAGGCATTGCCACTAACCCCACCACGCTCCTTGCAATGAGCAAGGCGGAACTGCAGGCCGTCAAGGAAAGCGTTGGAAAGTCAAGGGCAGAGGGGACTTATCTGAACCTTTACTATTCTGATAAAAAAATCTCCGAGAATTTATCGAAAACAAAGGAGTACAAGACATATCTATCGCCACCATTACGGAGAGTCTGTTTGAGGAATACCGTTTCTTCCTGAAAAAAAGCGTGGGCTGAAAGCATCGACTGTCAATACCAATCTCTGTTGGCTGAGCCGACTGATGTTTCGTGCGGTGAGCAGGAGGATTATCCGCTGCAATCCGTTTGAGAATGCCAAGTATGAGAAGGAGGAAAAGAAGATACGCTTTCTGCAAAAAGAGCGATGTAATGAAACTTATGTCAATGAGGATGAACGATAAGGAAACGGAGTTGGCAAGACTGATGTTCATCTTTTTCCTGCTTCACTGGTATGGCTATCGCTGATATGGAAAATTTGGAATACAGCCATATCCAAACGGCAGCAGACGGACAGAAATATATCCGTAAAGAAAGGCAGAAGACAAAGGTGGAGTTTATTGTGCCACTACACCCCCATAGCGGAGGCCATCATCAATCAATGTAAGGAAGAACAACCCAGCATGAAAGAAATGCAGACGGTGAAAGGAAAAGGCGATGACTTTATCTTTCACTGTGCTTGTAGCCGAAGTGTGATGAATGCAAAGATAGATATCGTGGGAAAGGCTTGCGGTATCAGAGAGCGATTATCCTACTATATGGCAAGGCACACATTCGGCACGATGAGTTTAGGTGCAGGAATACCCATCGAAAGCATTGCCAAAATGATGAGGCACACTTCCATATCAAGCACGCAAATATATGCACAGGTAACGGACAACAAGATTTCAAAGGATATGGACAGGCTGATAAGAAAATATCAAAAGGAGAAAGCAAAGGAGGAAGCAATATGAACATCAATCACCATCAAACAAAAAGAGACCGCAGCTATTTTGAATGGAGCGACAATATGCAAATCATTCGCAAAAGGCAAAGGTGATATAGCCATGACAGAGAGTGAACTCGTAGATTTCTTTAATGTAATATGGAAGAAGCTCAATTATCAATTGCAACTACTCCTCAAAATATTTTCCCTACATCCCGAGGAAAGGAATGTAGGGGAGATGGAAGTGTTCGTAAATGGACAGTTAAAAGGTTATGCCTTGCTTTATCCGCTTACTATCATCATCGCTTTGTCTTATCAATTGGACAGCATGGAAGCCCATTTGTTCAGAAAAACACCTCTGTCGAGAGCTACAACGCCCTTTACCTGTAGTGGAGCAGATATACCTACACTGCAGTGACAGTATCAATTGATATACTTTTCTCTTTCACCGATATTATCCTACTACATTACTACAAAAAAGGATAATACAGTGAAAGAGAAAGGGTTGGTATTGTAGTTAGAAAGTAGGAATGGTTATTACTACCGTCTAACTACACACAACTATGTTTTTGAGGCCTTCAAGTATACCAAAAGCCTTATAAGTAGTTATTCTCCAAGTAGTCTATCAACAGTAGAGATACGCATCTGTTTTATTGCATAACATTCCTTTTACTCGTATTTCCTGACCCTCTGATTTCTTCGTGATAAAGATAATTCACTATTGAGGGATGTCCTTTGGGACTTCGTTCGTAAGGCAATTCATTATCCACATACTTACATTGAGCCTCCTGTGCCATTTTCGCGGCCTCTTGCTCCAATTGCTTCCAATATGTTCGGTCTTTATGCAAATAGATTTCTTCATAAAGTGGGAACAAATGGGGATAGTGTGATTTGATATAACCCATAATGTTGGCCTTAAAACCACCCCGCAGATTGAGGTTCTCAAGCCAAAAGAGGTCGCAAATATCTTTCACTTCATGAAAAATAGCTTTGAAATTGGTGATGCCGGGGAAGATGGGCGACACAAAACAAATGGTTCGGATGCCCGCCTCGTAGACCTTTCGCATGGCTGCGATGCGCCGCTCTATGCTCACGGCCTTGTCCATGTCGGCACGAAATGTCTCATCAAGCGTGTTGACTGACCACGATACGGTGACTTTCTTCATTTGCCGGAGCAGGTCAAGGTCGCGCAACACGAGGTCGCTCTTTGTACAAATGAGTATTTCTGCATCGCTGTCTTTGAGCTCTTCAAGCAGTTTACGTGTCCTACGGAACGTTGCTTCTTCGGGATTATATCCATCGGTCACTGATCCAATAACCACGCGTTGTCCGGCATATTTCTTCGGATTCTTGATTGCAGGCCAATGCTTCACGTCTAAGAAAGTGCCCCATTCTTCTTTATGTCCTGTGAAGCGCTTCATGAATGAGGCGTAACAATACTTGCAAGCATGGGTGCACCCCACGTATGGATTCACCGAATAGCCACCAACAGGGAGGTTGGACTTGGTCATGATGCCACGCACCTCTTTCGTTCCAATGAGTGTTTTTGCCATATATCTTCCTTTATTCTTTATAAATCCTCTACCGTTTCACCGTCTTCAGGAATAAAGACGCGGTCTAAAATTCCCTGCCACTTCCGCACGCTTTCTCACCATTTCACGCGTCACGCTATTATGGTTCACGCCTTCAAGATGCGTCACAAATAACTTTGCATCAGGTGCAGCTGCAGCAACTTTTACCACATCTTCATCGTTCATAATAACGCGTCCACCCAAACGAAAGCCATTGCCACCAGCATTAAGGGTGATAACCTCGGGGCGAAAACGCTTCAAATTGCGCTTCACACCAGCATACCAGATAGTATCTCCGGCGTGATAGAGCGTCTTTTCTTGTGGATGAGTGAATACATAACCCGCTGTATGTCCGGCAGGATACTTCATGATAAAATTACCATGCTGGCTCTCAGCCTTTTGTATGCTCACTTCCCCAACCCTTGTATTGTCACCGACAACTTCCACATGATTAAATCCATGCGACATTACCACCCTGCCGATCGTTTTTCGTCTTGCACAAAAAAATCGCATATCTTTAGGCATCATTTCATAAGCCGCCTCATCGATATGGTCATCGTGTAGATGGGTAAGCAACACCGCATCTACACCTTTTAGCATCTCTTCTACAGGAAAAGGTAGTTCTATGAAGTGGGTTGCGCAGGTGTTGATTTCTACTAAAGGGGAAAGGAGGCATGCAGCCTTTCTTTCCCAACATAGGGGTCGATCAGAATTTTCTTTTCCCCCATATTCAACGATTATCGTTGCGTTTCTTACTTGCTGGATATTCATTGTTTATTAAAATTAAAGTTTAACATTGGCTTCCAACATAATACCATCCTTCAGAGGTTCATCATCATCAGAGAACGAATTTGCCTTTATATTGTACGCAAAGCACGAGCATTTCGCTGCTGCCTGTGTTCTTGAAAGCACGTTTGCCATTGGGCGCAATTCTCACGATGCTTCCTTCTGAAACGGGAAATCGTTTGCCGTCTACATCGAAAAATTCCTTCACCTTTAAGAATGAAATAAAGCTCTTCGTGGGTTTTATGGGCATGGCGTGTGCCATAATCCTGCCCAGCTGCAAGACTTTGGAAAGACAATTCTGCGCCTGTTGCTTGTAGTGCATGTCCGGCAAACACCTTTCCTGGGATAGAGAAATTGCCCATAGCCAACTCATATTCCTTAATTTCATTCAACTTACCTACGTTCACCGTGGTGAAGTTCTCACCTTTTTCTACATTTTTTTAATTTCTTTCATAATGCTATTTGTTTTGATTACGAGTGCAAAGGTAGTGCATAAAACAAAGACACATTCTACCATTAATAATATATGCTCTACCATTTTTGATAAGCCATTAATTATTCGTACATTTGTTGCATGAAATTAGAGAATCACCCCCAAGAACTTACACAAGTTCCTTTCAGCAAAACGGAATGTGGTGTAGACTTCAACATCAATACCGATACGCACGAGCGTTTGCGGGGCGTATTGATGGAGTATCCGTCTTTCAAAACCAACTTCTTCGAGTTGTTTTTTTCTTCAGGAAAAGCATCTGGGTGGCTGCGTTATGGCTTTTCAACATATCGCGTTGAAAAGACAATATGGTGCTGATACTTTCACCGCACATCCATCAGGAGTGGCACATTGATGAAAGCCAAATGGATTATCGTTTCCTTATTTTTCCGTGATGATTTTCTTTCAACCTATCTTGCCGATCCTTTCTTTACTTATCGTTTGCTTTATTGCTACCAAACAGATTTCCCACCCTATCTGTCGGCTACAGCTATGGAACAACAAGAATACGAGCGTTTGCTTGTGCGGATAAAAAGAAGAACTCAACCATCCTCTTGCCGACAGCTATCACATCATCGTATCCTTGCTTCATTATCTGCTCATGACTCTTAATCGTAGGTATTCTGCTCAATACCATCTGCCTTTTGATGCCCCCAAGAACCACCATGCCTTTGAGTTCAAACAACTCTTAGAGAAGCATATTCGCCAATACCAACAAGTGGCCGACTATGCAGCCATGCTGAACATCAGCCGCATCACATTGAATGCTTCTGTACAGGCACAATATGGGCAAACGGCCGTACATCTGCTGAAACAACGTCTGCTTGCAGAAATCAAAAATGAAATACTATTCACTGACAAAACTACCAGTGAATTGGCATACGAATTCAATTTCTCGGAGCCGGGACATTTAATGCGTTTCTTCAAAAAACAAACAGGACAGACGGTTACGGAGTTTAAAGAAGAATATAAAGGACAACAGTTTACCGCAGAATAGAAAAATGATTAAACGAAGAACTTACCATTAAACGAACGGCACTTGAAACAGATATATCTCTGCTCAAGTGCCGTTATCCATCCAGCAATATACGCTTATTGCCTTTATCCTGTTCGCCAACTCTTGTAATTCTCCTCCAGTATCTTCTCCAAGTCCGAAGCCTTGTAGAGTATCTTTCCTGCAAACTGCGTGTAGGGAATAATCTTCCTGTCTCGGTAGTCCTGCAAGGTACGGGGACTGATATACAACCGCTCGCACACTTCCTTTCCCGTAAGGAAAAGCTCTCCGGCAAAGAGCGGTTTGTGTGTCTTTGCCACTTCCTTAATCCGCTTGCTTACCCCTTTTAGTGCGGACAGCACCACCTGCATATCGTCTGCATCCATATTCAGGTCTTTTTACCGATTCCATAGTCTTATCTGTTTACAGGTTTATCTTTTCTTGATTTCTCTGACTTTTGTATTGAGCAGACGCTCCACATCCTCACGCCTGTAATAGCACTTGTGCCCGATTTGGGAGAATGACAGCACGCCTGTATCACGATAATGCTGCAAGGTACGCTTGCTGATGTTGAGCAACTTGCATACATCACCATTGTGCAGCCAATCGGTATGCTTGCTCTGTTCCCCGAATGCCTTGTGGCAGGTCTCGGCAAGACTGAGTATCTCGTTCCTCAGCTTTGCCCAATTTGAATCCGTAATGATAAAATATCCCATAGTTTTATTGTTATTTTGTTTGTAATTCTGTCTTATTGGTATTGACAACACCTTTGTCTGTTCTGCGTTTCATCACACGTTTATGCCTGCAAAAGTATGATGAGTTTATCACACTTCAAAGCAGTAGGGAACAGTAGGGAAACATCGGGAAGTTGAAGGAAAAGCTAACGCATTTTATCGGCAGTCGTTTGCACATTCTTACCCTGTTTTCTTCTTTTGCCGTCCGGTTGTTGCAAAGATAGGGCGGTGCATATCCTGCTCAATCATTCTTCATTCAAGAGAAAGTTTGTAGCACTTTCGATGTGGTCAAGCACTACCATATTTCTGTGCTGATTCTATTGTTTGCAATATCGGTGCAGAACACTGCAAACGTGCGCAAGGGGCACACTACTACCTTTGCCTATTCTTATTGTTGTACTCTTTTATTTTTTGGATTAAATCAGTCATTTCTTTTCCTGTCTCCATAAAAAAATCTGTGCGAACTTCATTGCCAATGAACGCAACATTATGCAAGCACTCCCTGAATGCTTGGAACTTACTCATTCTCTTGATAACTTCACTCTCGGAAACAAAACCCCAGCATATAATGAAAACAAGCGCAGATAAAGGCAAATTGGAGGGTGGGTACAGCACCCTCAGACCGAGAAAGGCTTCCTCCAAGAACTCAGAAATAGAAGCCTATCTCTCCACTCGCTACTGAGTTCAGATACAATACGGTATTGGGAAGAACCGAATACCGTGACAAGGGAAATTGTGATTTCTCAAAGGTAGGTCGCTATGAAATCAACTCACTCCGCAGGGAGATAGACAACGACATTGGGATAGCAACTTCTTCGGATAATCTTTACTCCATCATCGAGAGCAGCTTCTTCCACGCATCAATCCCATACAAGAGTATTTCAAAGCGTTGCCCTTGTTGGATATAGGCAGTAGTTGTGATAACACTAACGAATACAATAGTTGCTGCAATGCCTTCTCCCTTTCACTGAAAGCCATTCCCCACTTGGCAAGTTGCGTGGTCGTGCGCAACTCTGACAAGTGGCTGCCGTACCTCACCAAGTGGCTCGTGGCAGTGGTCGCCAATGCAATGGACGACCGTGAGTGCCGTAACCACACCTGCCTTGTGTTGACAGGCGAGCAGGGAAAGTTCAAGACCACGTTTTTGGATTTGCTCTGCCCACCTGCATTGCATAGCTATAGCTACACAGGCAAGATATATCCGCAGGAGAAGGACACGCTCACCTATATAGGACAAAACCTCATAGTGAACATCGACGACCAGCTCAAAGCCCTCAACAAACGGGATGAGAACGAACTGAAGAACCTCATTACCTGCCCGATGGTCAAATACCGTATGCCCTACGACAAGTATGTGGAGGAACATCCCCACTTGGCAAGTTTCGTGGCATCGGTAAACGGCAACGACTTTCTGACAGACCCCACGGGAAGCAGACGGTTCCTACCCTTTGAAGTGTTGTCCATAGATATTGAGAGAGCAAAAGCTATCTCGATGGACAATGTCTATGCGGAAGCCAAAGCCTTGTTGAACATGGGCTTCCGCTATTGGTTTGATGATGAAGAGGTAACGGAACTATATAGGGAGAGTGAAGACTTTCAAGTACAGACTGCAGAGATGGAGCTTTTTGTTGCATTGTTTTTGAAAAAGCCAACGGAGGATGAAAGTTATTCGTTAATGACCACTACGGAGATACTCACTTATTTGGACGTTTATACCCACCAGCCACTTGTTGCTAAGCGTATGGGCGAAGCCTTGAAGAAAGCAGGATACATAAAGGTGAGCAAACGAAGAAACAGTGGTAGCCCCATCTATGTCTACAAGATTAGGAAAATCTTGCCCTGCCCGCTCCTTCAAACTTGTAGTAGCCAAATGTAGTAGAATGTGTAGTATTGTCTTATACTACAAAGTAATACTGATTATCAATCACTTATCACAAAATAGTATGTAGTAAGAAGAAAGATGAAAAAGTTTGGAGGGGGAAAACTTTGGAAAAGGTAAAACCCCAAAAACAGACAAACATAAATAATTATCATTCAACCCATTAAAGTATAAAAAAACAATGAAAGAAGAAGATTTATCACGTATCAAGCGATATTCCATCGTGGAATATCTCGAAAGTAAAAGGCATCAAGCCTGTCCGCAAAACACCTACCTATGCTCATGTACCACTCACTGCTCAGGGAGGAAACACATCCGAGTTTCAAGGTGGACACAGAGAAGAACCTTTGGATAGATTATGCCGAAGGCAGGGGCGGAAGCATAATCGACCTCTGTATGCGTATGGAGGGATGCACGCTATCGGAAGCTATCCGCCGTTTGGGGCAGAACGCTCCCGTTAATGGCACATATAGTTTTTCTTAATGACTTCGTGCCAAATAATTCCCAACCTTCAATGGTTCCAAATGGGGCAAGGAGACTGATAGAAATATCAAACACCTTGCCGCCACATTTACAGGAGTACCTTACAAAAAGTACGCTGCATTGATTTGGAGAGGGCTATGCCGTTTCTCAAATGTATCAGCTATGAGGTAAGGGCAGGTGCTATCAAGCCATCGGCTTTGCCAATCAATCAGGAGGGTATGAACTTCGGGATAATGGTTCGTTCAAAGGAACAATAGCACCGAAAGACATTACTCCCATATTTACGGATAAACAAACAGAACACGCAATAGACAATACATTGCCCGTATGCGTGTTTGAGGGCTTTATGGATTTTCTTTCTTTTCTTTCAATGAAAGAAGAGATTACCAACCACTGCCTTGTGATGAACTCCGTGAGCAACGTGGCAAGGACTATCCGCTATTTGAATGACCGACACCTCACCAATATCCGTGCCTTCCTTGACAATGACGAAGCAGGACGGAGGGCTGTTCAAGATTTCATAAAGGCAGGCTTCCATGTTGAGGACATGAACATACATTACAAAGACTTCAAGGATCTCAACGAATATCATGTCAGCCGTGTCCGTGAGCAGCAGAAATAGAAAGCGCAGGAACAGATACACATATCAATTACAGGACAAAAACAAGAAATCAAAAACAGGTTAAACTTAAAATGAAATAGAAATGGAAAAAGGAAACTATGATGAGCGACAAAGACCTTTCATGGTTCTTGGGTGTGGAAGATGAAACAGAGAACGAATCTACTTCACAAGAAGCGACTGCGGTTCCTGAAAGAGAAAGACCAACAAACAAGCAGGACACAGAGAATACCATACACTCCGAGCCTGCACGGAATGCTGAGAACGTAACCGTTCAGAAACGCATCAGTGCCAAGATGAGAAAGAAAACACTCGAAGCCTACAAGCAAGCCTATCTTGTGCCGAATAAGTTAAACAATCGTAAGGCTGTCTATCTGAGCAGGGAGACACAGGAACGTGCCGACCTCATTGTGCGTAGGTTAGGCGACAGGGGTAGCAACCTTTCAAGCTTTGTTGAGAACATCGTTCGTCAGCATCTGGAGGAATATGGTGAGGACATAGATAAATGGAGAAGACTGTAAGCCGTAAGAAAAGGTAGACGGTTTTCAGGATAAGGGTCTACCCATTCTTCAAAATAGGTCTACCTTTTCGAGCAAATAGGTCTACCTTTTCGAGCAAATAGGTCTCACCTTTTTCGAGCAAATAGGGTCTACCTTTTTGCTAAAAAGGGTCTACCTTTTTCTTCTTCGGTTTAGTTCTCTGTGAGAATACCACGAATGCAGTTAAACACAGAATGCACGGCATTCACTTTTTCGGCTGCAAAAACGCCTCGTGCGTAAATGGTCTTATCACTGACATTGCAAGACGTCAGTTTGTACCCACAAACTGCTCTTGCTCCCCTTGTCAGACGGTCGGGGAGTTTAGACCGTAATCACTCTGTTCTCATCGGTCAGTATTCAAGAATTAAGAGACAATGAATCATCTATAATGATTAACTTTCAAAGAAGCTTATATGAACAGATATAATAGAAAGACTGCCCGATGGCAGCAACAGAATAAGGAAGAGCAGAAGATGAATAAAACAGAGTTCATCAAGGTAAGATGTACCTCAGAGGAAAAGCAACGTATTAAGTCAAAGGCGGAAAGCGCTGGGCGGAAGTTCTCGGATTACTGCCGTGAAATGCTCCTAAATGGAGATGTGGCAGCCGTTCCTAAGATGACAGAAAATGAGAGGGAAGCCATTTGTATACTTCAGCATACAGGACGGTTCTATGGGCAGGTTTCTAACCTTATCAAGGTTAAGGATGAAAGGTGGGTACATATCACTAAGAACCTTTCGCTATGTGCCAAAGAGGCATTTAAGAGATTCTACGACCCTCATTTTCGTGTAGACGATGAGATATATAAGGTCTTAAATCTAACAAGAGATGATAGGAAAATGTAAGGCGATAGCGCATGGCAGCACGGCTCTGGACTATATCTTCAGAGAGGGCAAGCTCGGCTATCGGCTTGCCTTCCACAATCTTTGCAGCAGGGAACCAAAGGCAATCTATGAGGAAATGAAAGTGGTCAGCGACTATAACAGCCGTTGCAGGAACAAGTTTCTCCGTATCGAAATCGGCATCGCACCACAAGACGAGAAAAAGCTGCCTGTGTCCGAACTTATGTGGATAGCCCATTTGTTTGCCAAGCGAATGGGACTTGACAACCACCAATGGGTGGCGGTAACACACAAGGACACCGATAACAGACATATTCACATTATTGCCAACCGCATCAGCCTGTTTGGTGAGGTCTATGATACTACTTTTGTGAGCAACAGGGCAGCGAGAGTGGCGGAGGAAATAAGCAGAGAGAAAGGCTTGACCATCGCAAAGGAGATTAAGGCAGAAAGGAAACACCAAAAAGACAAAGGCTAATCCCACGAGAGAGCAAACAAAGCATCAAGTACAGAATGTTTGTTATGCCCTGCTTGACAAGTACAAAGGAACAGGCATCACGGGACACTCCATGTTCCTTTATGAATTGAACAAAAAAACGGCATTATTATAGAGCGTATGAAGAACAAGCAAGGTAATGTCTATGGCTTGAAGTTCTCCTACAGTGGACAGACATTCAAAGCTTCCGAAATCGGCAGGGAGTTCGGCTACCATTCCCTGCAGAAGAACTTTAAAGTAACCAACAAGGAAGAATCAAGGAAACCACATCTAACAGTACAAGAGCCGATAGAAAAGAAAGAACAACCTGATACAGGTTATCAACTCGTACCTCCAAGCCGTTCCTCAATTTCACGAGAAAATGATACTCCACAAGTGCAGAATCCCATTGGTGCAGTGGCAGACACCATCGTTGGTGCAGCCGATGAACTGATGAAAGGGTTAGGCGATTTGATTACACCAACCGCACAAGGCTATGACTATGCAGAAACAGCGTGGCAGCGCAAACTCAGAAATCAAGCGAACAGAAAGAAGCGAGGGAGGAGAATGTAACTCGCAGCAATAAAGAATACATCATATTACGCAGAAATCTGAGTTTATTTGCAATTTCTTGATAAAAAAACAGTATCTTTGCAATCTATTAAACATTTATAATGATAGATGTCTGAAGATAGGCTTCGTATTGGTGATATCGGCTTTGTCTACAACCGCTCTCAAGTTGAGCAGAAGTGGAGTTTGATGGACATGGATAATAGGGCTCCTTTTATCTTTGTTCCTATAGATTGTGAAAAATTCCTAACAAACTCGCAGATTATTACCAATAAAATGAGAGATGACGATGGGCTTTATGTGGGACTTAATCCTGATTATCAGAAAAAAAGTGAGTTATGATTATTTGATGTTTGAAATTGGTAGTATAGCTGGATATGTTGCCTTGTTCTTCAGCAAGGACAAAATGAAATTCAAAAACTGACAAAAAAACACAATTATTGAACTTTGAATTTAGAAAAAGAAGACCAAGATACTCAAAGAGTTTACGGTTACAGTGCCTTAATAGTTTCAGATATGTCGATGAATATTTCTAAGCATATAAACGACAAGTATTTTCAGCTTCGGTTGAGTATGTTTACAGATGTCCGTGATTCTCTAAGCATTGCTCAGATTATGCAACCTTCTCTAAAAGAAATGGGGGTCAACTTGAATTTATTTAATTCTTGGAAAGCTCTTTTGGATAAAAAGCCAAATAAAAAGAAAAATGGTGTAAATACTATATTCGATGCCCTTCTTGATAATAAAACTGAAGTTATGAACGATGTACGTAAAGTGCGTATTCTGTTTACTAATTTGATGTCTTTTGCGAACAAAAATCCATGACCATGACAAAGTGGAAGATTAATAGCATAAAAATAGAAAACTTCAAGTTTTTTTCCATCGCCCTTTCAAGATGGATATTGAAGGTAAGAATTTGCTTCTGTATGGAGAGAATGGTAGTGGAAAGAGTTCTCTCTATTGGGCTATCTATACCTTGTTTCAGAGTTGTTATAAAAGACCAACAATAGATGATGCACAGAAATATTTTTGTAGCAGATAACACGGAAAAATCTTCGTAACAAATTCTTACCTGATACTCAGAGGTCTGGTATTGATTTAGAATTTATATCTGAAGATGACGGTCGTAGAAAGTCTTATGAAGACTCAAATGTCAGGTGTAATACTTCTACAGACCCTTTTATGAGTATTACTGCAGGATCTAGTACCTTCATGAACTACAAGTTTCTTTCTGCCATCTTCGATTTTAAAAAAATAGCAAGCAGCCCGAGATCTTCAATATTTTTCGTCAGTGATATTTTTCCCAGCTCTAATTTTTACAACCATCCATGAAACTCATTCACTATGATGGTACACAATCATCTGTAATGACAGCTGACTACTGGTGGAAGTATTTAAATAATAACCTTCAGAATCTAAAGAGAGGTTCTAATCCACATTATATTTTTGAAGACTTCTGATGAATACATACGTTATTCCAGACTGCTGAAAAGAATTTAACAGACAGATAAAGAATAATGTGACCCTAATTGAAACTAAGGCCAATCAGATGATTTCTAATAGCTTCAAATTGAATGCAAGACTTCAGATGGACTATGAGAATGCAAGGATTACAGATGTCCAGATGGGGCCAGGAGTATTATATAACAAAAAAATATTACCTCCCAAAATAAAGGTTAAGGCAGAATTCAGCCATAACCATATTGTTGGACATAATGACATATTACATCCTCGCTCCTTTTTCAATGAGGCAAAACTTACTTGCCTTGCCATTGCGATGCGTTTTGCAGTTGTCGAAATTATGCACCGTGCCGAGGATGATGGTGCCTCTGCACTATTCCTCGATGATTTGCTGATTAGTCTAGATATGTCTACAAGACTTGAAGTAATGGACATTATTTTGAGTTATGAAAGTAATTATCAGATACTACTTTTCACGCATGATTACACCTTCTTCGATATTCTAAGGTCAAAGATTAGACAGCAGAAACATGATAGCAGCTGGTTGTTCAAGGAATTATACAGTTTGAATGATGATATAGACAATATACCAGACTATCTACTTGTTGATAATCAGAATGCAATTGATAGGGCAAAAAGCTTTTTATGAGCAACGTGACTATGCTGCGTCTGCCAATGCATTAAGACGTGAATGTGAAGAGCAGCTTAAAAGATTGCTACCATTCAATGCTACAGTAGAATTTCAGAGAGCCCCTTTCCCAAAAACTTATCCTAAACAACTATCCAACATGATGGGTGCTCTCAATCAGTTTTATTCAGACACAGGAATTCCTGATATTACTCCAGATATACAGATGTATAGGGAGAGAATCCTCAATCCGTTATCACATCACGATGCTCGTACTCCAATATACAAGAGTGAGTTGCTAAAAAGCTATTGATGAAATTTCAAAACTGAGAACAATATCGGTTTCATTTCTAGTCCAATATACAGATTGTACGCTTTCAAATGAATTTTTTATCCATTTCACTAAGGATGGTATAGATGCGGAGGTACACTTTTATTTTTTTGTGCTGAGTGGGTGAAATACACACTGAATGGTATGGATTATTTTTTTCAAATCCTTTGCTTCACATTACCTCTTCTAATGTGCCACAATATGTAGTTGGAAGAGAAAAAAACCATAAAAAAAGTATTTACAACACACTTTGTAATTATGTATATAGAGGTTCTGGCGGTTATCCAAGTCTTGAAGATGCTATTCAGAAGTGATATGATACTATATTAAGTTATCTGTTTTTTTTATATTTATTCTCATCATAATGCTCATTATTCGGCAAGAAAGTATTATCTTTGCAAACAGAATAATAAGCGTCCTTTGTTAGGCAGAAAACAGCGAATCCCAGTAGCCCGCTCGTTTCCAAATCGTTACCTGTTTGGCTTATGCGATAAGGTAACTTCTTTATTTTCAATTAGATACATTTTAATAATTATCTTCTTTCGTGAAATGACAAACGTACCTTCGTGAAAGGACATCAACAAAGTTTGCCGGAAGCTATCGAAAACTTAATTATGGTACAATGGTTACACTACTTTCTACCCTACAATCTAACCAGCATTTGTTTATATATTATCCTTATGACCTCCAAGCTTAATATAGGTCATCAGCAAAATGGAGTAGCTAACACATAATGACCTGCATATTGTTTCATTGTCCACTGGAATCTACGTGATAAGATAAAAATAGAATCGTCTTCTGATAATAGCTACATATTCTTGCACTCCTATTTTCAAATATAGGCATCTTATATTTTTATTCATAAAGTCTCGTTTATGAATCTTCAATGCCCACAAATTCTATCTACGCAAATGTATCTTTATTTTTCAAAAAAACAGTGACTATTTCATAACATTTCTATGGATTATACCAAGAAAACAAGAGAAAAAGCAACTAACCCTTTTATTCTGTTTGTCACAGTTAGTTATTCAAACAACGATTATGCAACGTCAATCTGTCAAGTAAGATCAGCTAAAAAGCCAGAAATAATCGAGAAAAATATCTTTTATCTCATACATTTCCTGTATCTTCGCCGTATCAAATCGTTAACCGTATGTATCAAATCATTTCAAAAGAGAAACTCTCTGAGAACCTCTTTAAATTTATTGTGAAAGCGCCTCGCATTGCTAAGGCTCATCGACCGGGAAATTTTGTTATTGCTCGTGCCGTTGAAGATGGCGCGCGCGTTCCTTTACCTGTGATTGCTGCTGATAAAAAACAAGAAACCCTGACTTTAGTGGTTCAAGCCGTTGGCGTCTCTACGGCTAAAAATTTCAGCGCTTAATAGCGGAGAAGAAATTAAAGATATTGTAGGTCCTTTGGGAAAAACCTACACCGGTGCAGCACTATGGCACAGTCGTTTGTGTGGGCAGTGGTATAGGAATTGCCTCACTCCTACCCACCATTTCTGCTCTGAAGAGCGAAAATAATCATGTCATCGCCGTATTAATGGAGCGCGAGAATGAACCCATCATTCTTGAACAGGAAATAAAGGCAATGGCTGACGAGGTAATTCTTTCTTCTAACCACGGAAAAGATGGAGAAAAAAAGCACAGATTATAGCCTCTTTGGATCAAATCTTCCGTAAGCAGACCGTAAACAAGGTATTTGCAATAGGCGATCCGCTGATGATGCAATACGTTTGCGATCTAACGAAAGAGCATTCCATACCTACGAACGTGGCACTCAATGCTATTATGGTCGATGGTATGGGTATGTGCGGTGCTTGTCGTATTACAATAGATGGGCGCACGAAGTTTGTTTGTATGGATGGGCCTGACTTTGATGGACATCAGGTTGATTTCCCCGAACTCATTAACCGCCTTAACTCTTATTCAGAAGAAGAAAAGGTCGCTTACACACATTATTTAAAGGAAACAAAAGCTTCAGATGCAACAACTACCGACAAAGTAAACGAAGTTGTAATAGATGAAGCTGACCGTATAGCCGTTACGCTCACTGAAGATGATCTTTCGCGTGACGCAGAATGGCGCAAAAGAATTATTGGCTAAATTTAAGCCAAAAAGAACGTATGGCTATGCCGCGCGTGGCTATGCCCTTGCTCGATCCTGTTTACCGTGCACGTCAAATGAATGAAGAAGTAAGCTGTGGATTTACAAAAGAGCAAGCCATCCAAGAAGCACAGCGCTGCTTAGATTGCCCCTAATCCCGGCTGCGTACAAGGATGTCCTGTCCATGTAAACATTCCTCGGTTTATCAAATTGATTGAAAAAGGGAGAATTTATCAAAGCTGCCCTTTCCATCAAAGAAATTAGTTCGCTGCCGGCCGTATGTGGGCGCGTATGTCCGCAAGAGAAGCAATGCGAAAGCCAATGTATTCATACAAAGACCAAGCGTCGTGCCGTAGCTATTGGTGGCTTAGAGCGCTTCGCCGCAGATTATCAACGCGAGCATGGTGCAAAGGAGAGCTTTTGTCCCCTGCCGTCAAGCGCAATATAAAGATAGGCGTTGTCGGCTCAGGCCCTGGAGGCTTGTCTTTTGCGGGCGAAATGACCAAACGCGGCTATGACGTAACGGTATTTGAAGCATTGCATGAATTGGGAGGCGTATTAAAAATATGGTATTCCTGAATATCGTCTACCTAATCGCATCGTTGACAACGAAATCGAAACGCTCGAACGCAGTGGGGTTAAGTTTGTCAAGAATTGCCTTGTTGGTAAAACAGTCACTGTAGAACAATTGAAAGAGGAAGGCTTCAAAGGTCTTTTCGTTGCCACAGGTGCCGGACGCCCGAACTTCATGAATATTCCCGGAGAGAACTATAACAATATCCTTTCTTCAAATGAGTATCTCACTCGCGTTAACTTAATGAAGGGTATAGAGGAGTCTAGCGAAACACCTATTCCTTATGGTAAGAAAGTTATTGTTGTCGGCGGTGGAAACACGGCTATGGACTCCGTGCGCACAGCACTTCGTTTAGGTGCAGCCAGTGCAACGATCGTTTATCGACGCAGTGAAGAAGAAATGCCTGCAGGCTTAGAGGAAATTATCCAAGCTAAAGACGAAGGCGTTCAGTTTATGAACTTACATAACCCTGTTTCTTACGAAGCAGATGACCAAGGAAATGTTTGCCGCGTCATACTTCAAAAGATGGAATTGGGAGAGCCGGATTCATCAGGTCGCCGCAGACCGGTGCCCATCGAAGGCGCTTTAATCAAAATGGACGTTGACTTAGTCATCGTAGCGGTCGGCGTATCTGCTAATCCTATTTTCGCTAATTCTGTCGAAGGGCTACAACTTAGCAAATGGGGTACCATTGAGGTTGATGAAAAGCAAGAAACATCTATCCCAATGATTTATGCCGGAGGCGACATCACGCGTGGAGGAGCAACCGTTATCCTTGCTATGGGTGACGGAAAGCGTGCTGCAGCTGAAATGGACGCCAAACTTCAGCAAGCATAAAAAGCATCTCTTTTTATAAATAGATGGAGAACTTAGCTTTGCATAATAACCTACGTACCGAGCTTCCCTTTATCAACAAAGAGGGAAGTCTCGGTATAATTAAAAATATAAAAAGCGCTATGAAACAATCTTCTATTAAAAAGGTCAATGACGATTTGCGATACCTTCGCTTATTATCTAGAGATTTTTCCCACAATCTCTTCTGTCACAACTGAAATTATAAACTTGGAAGCCATTCTTCATCTACCTAAACCAACAGAACATTTCTTAGCCGACTTGCATGGAGAGAATGAAGCTTTTCAGCATGTGCTGAGAAATGCGTCGGGTAATATTAAACGCAAGGTAAATGAACTCTTTGGTACCACACTACGCGAACAGGAGAAAAAAAGACCTCTGCACACTTATTTATTATCCGGAGCAAAAAAATTAGACTTAGTAAAAAGACAGACAGAAATATTTCTGATTATTACCAAACAACGCTCAACCAATTGGTGGCGGTTTGTCGGCGTGTAAGTTCTAAATATACACGTTCAAAAAGTAAGAAAGAGTTTACCGCCCGAATATGCTTATATCATAGAAGAACTTATGCACGAAAGTACGGACGATCATAATAAACAAGCCTATGTTAATGTGATTATTCAAACTATCATTGGAACTACACGAGCTGACAATTTTTATTATTGCGCTTTGTTATCTTATTCAACGACTTGCAATTGATCAATTGCACGTACTTGGAGATATTTATGATCGCGGACCAGGAGCACATCTAATTATGGATGTGCTTGAATCATATCACAATTGGGATTTGCAATGGGGCAATCACGATATTTTATGGATGGGAGCAGCAGTCGGTAATCCAGCTTGCGTTGCTAGTGTGTTGAGAATTTCACTTCGATACGCCAATTTAGCAACCATAGAGGATGGGTATGCTATAAACCTTGTGCCTCTCACAACATTTTCCATAGACACGTACGGAAATGATGAATGTGCTGTGTTCAAGCCCAAAATTGAAACTAACGATAAACGACTAACAGAAAAGAAGTGTAAAGCTCATTGCCCAAATGCACAAGGCTATATCCATTATCCAGTTTAAGCTTGAAGGACAACTTTATAATAAGCATCCCGAATGGAAAATGGATGACCGCAAACTTCTCGATAAGATAGATTTTGAAAAAGGAATCGTAACCATCGAAGGGAATACATATGATATGCTTGAGATGAATTTTTCCGACAATTGATCCTAAACATCCATTTGAGCTTACCAAAGAAGAGAAAGAAGTTATTGAACGGTTATGCCATAGCTTCCTTATAAGCGATCGCCTTCAAAGACACATAAACGTACAGCTAACGCATGGTTCTATGTATGGTATCTATAATTCCAATCTGCTATACCACGCGTCTGTTCCCCTGAATGAGGATGGTAGCTTGCATGAAGTTTCTGTTGGTGGACAACTCGTTAAAGGAGTTGCTTTATTAGAAAAGAGTGGAGCAAATGATTCGTTCGGCATACGATGTGGAAGGCGAACCTGAGGAGCGCCAAGGCGGAATAGATTATTTCTGGTATTTATGGTGTGGACCGGAAAGTCCTCTTTTCGATAAGTCTAAGATGTCTACATTCGAAAGGTATTTTATAGCCGACAAGAATACTCATGTCGAAAAGAAAGGATGGTATTACCAATTGCGCGATAGTGCCACCATCTGCGATTATATTATGGATGAATTTGGTGTCAAGGGAGAACATAGACATATTATAAACGGACATGTTCCGGTTAAGGTTGGTAAAGGTGAGAAACCAATCAAAGCGGACGGACGCCTAATGGTAATTGATGGAGGATTTGCTAAAGCTACCATAATACTACCGGAATTGCAGGTTATACTCTTGTATACCATAGTCGTGGCTTCCAACTCGTTCAACATGCACCTTTTACCAGTACAGAAGAAGCCATTCTTAATGGTACAGATATTCAAACCACTACGCAAATCGTAGAAATGATGGGACATCGGGAGATGGTGGCTGACTCTGATAAAGGAGTTGAACTCAGTGAGCAGGTAAGGGATTTGGAAAAACTGCTTATGGCTTATAGAAAGGGCATTATAAAAGGAGAGAAAGTAAAACTTCTTTTGCGATATTACGAAGTAATTAATGAAATCACTAAAAGAGTTATTTCAGCATTGGTCAAGGTCCCTCGTCCTCTCACACGATGGGACCTCGATTTGCAGCTGAAAAAGTATCTTTTTGGAACATCCTGATGCTATCTGTTTCCGTGCAACACTGTATGGAAGTTTAGCGGCTACGGGAAAAGGACACTTAACAGATATTGCTATTCGACAAGTTTTAGGAGATCGTTGTGAGATCATTTGGAAACCAGAAATAAAACCGGAATTTCATCCTAATGGAATGAAATTTGAATGTACCATTGGAGAGAAGCCTCCACAAAAATCTTGGGGTACAATATATAGTGTTGCTTCTCCATCAAAATCTACCGCTGCATCTGAATGGAAACATCCTTGGACAGTTTATAGTGTAGGTGGAGGAGCCTTGGCTGAAAAAGACAGTTCACGCCTAGAGACCCCAGACGTTTATGAATATAATAGGCTTAAAGACATACAGATTTGGTGTGAGCAACGGGGAAAGACTTATTGGGAGTACGTTGAAGCCTGTGAAGGTGCAGAGATTTGGCACTACCTTGCTCGAGTTTGGCAAACAATGCGTGATGCTGTAGACCGTGGTTTAGTACATGAAGGAGTTCTTCCTGGAGAGCTTCATTTACGCAGAAAAGCGCCAGATTATTTTATAAGAGCTACTGGGTATAGGCAGACATTACAGTCTCGAGGCCTCGTCTTTTCATACGCATTAGCCGTAAGTGAAGAGAATGCAAGTGGCGGCAAAATCGTAACAGCTCCGACTTGCGGTAGTTGCGGAGTAGTACCCGCTGTTTTGTATCACATCGCCAATTCTAGAAACTTTCCAGAAAAGCGAATTCTACGATGCCCTTGCTACAGCAGGCCTCATTGGTAATATCGCTAAAAGTAGAGCTTCAATTAGTGGAGCAGAATGCGGCTGTCAAGCAGAAGTTGGTGTGGCTTGTGCAATGGCAGCAGCAGCAGCTAATTATCTATTTGGAGGTACATTAGCTAGCATAGAATATGCGGCCGAAATGGGTTTGGAACATCATTTAGGAATGACTTGTGATCCAGTTTGTGGCTTAGTTCAAATCCCATGCATAGAACGGAACGCACATGCTGCAGCTCGAGCATTAGATGCGAATATCTACGCAACATTCGCTGATGGACTACACCTTATAAGCTATGATAAATGCGTAGAAGTTATGAAAGAGACTGGTCAAGATCTCCCCTCGTTGTATCGTGAGACTAGTGAAGGTGGTTTAGCTAAAGAGTATCATCTAGGAATGGGGTCTTAATATTAGTGATATTAATGACTCGACACATCAAGAGTCAATGCACTATTTACTTGAAGTCAGCTGGCAGATAGGTCCTGACACGATACGAAATACTCAGATATTTATAGGCTTACTTTCCCACACAGAAATGACTAAAAATGTTATTTAAAACAGACTGAGAAGTTATATCTCCTACTATTTCAGAAAGACTTTGGATACAGGCCCTTAGATCTTGACTTACAAACTCTCCACTCAGATGATTAATTAAGCCAGATTGAGCCCTCTCTAAAGAAGTTCTAGCTCCGCAGAGTGCCTCATAGTGACGAATATTAGAGACAATGACATCTTCAGCTGGAGCAATATCAGTGCTTACTTTCAGAAGATCTCGCAGCTTATCCATCCCTATATTCATTTTAGCACTAATAGAAATGGTATCTATCCCCTTTGGGATATATTGAGGAAATTGAAGATCCGTTTTATTAAAGACGCAAATAAGTTTCTTAGAATCACAATGTTGACGCATTTGTTGTTCCAATTCTTTGAGCAAATCTTTAGAATCTTGAGCATCAATGACCCATAGGACAATATCAGCTTTAGCTATCGTTTGAAATGTTCGCTCAATACCCATAGTTTCTACGATATCGTCTGTTCTGCGTATACCAGCTGTATCAATAAACCGAAAAAGCGTGCCCTCGATGTTTACTATATCTTCTATCGTATCCCGAGTCGTACCATTAATATCGCTAACCAAAGCTCGTTCTTCTCCGACAAGCGCATTTATGAGTGTAGATTTTCCTGCGTTTGTCTTACCCACGATTGCTACGGGCACACCATGCTTAATAGCATTCCCCAATTTGAAGCTCTTTAATAAAGAACTGACCTTTTCTTCTATCGTTTTTGGCCAAAGCGATGAGCTCAGATCGATCCGCAAACTCCAAATCCTCATGATCTGAAAAGTCTAATTCCAATTCTAATAAGGAAGTAATGTGCAACAGTTGGTCTCTCAGCTCACTTAAAGACTTAGAAAAATTACCCCGCATTTGTTGCATAGCCATTTTTTGCTGAGCTTTAGACCTCGCAGCTATTAAATCAGCTACCGCCTCTGCCCTACTCAAATCCATCTTATGATTTAAGAAAGCTCGCTGCGTAAATTCTCCCGGCCTTGCAGGTTTACAACCTTGCGCAACGAGGAGTTCCATTGTCCGCTGCAAAAATATATGGAGAACCATGACAAGAAATCTCGGCTGTATTTTCCCCTGTATAAGAATGAGGTTGCCGAAAAATCGTCACAATCACCTCATCTAAAATTTCCCCATTATCAAGAATATGTGTATAAGTGACCTTTTTCCTGCAAATTCCGGTCAAGTATTTTTCTCCGTTAAGCTTATAGCATCATCTCCAGATAGGCGAACGATACCAATAGCGCCGCCTGGCGCTGTGGCAATAGCGCAAATTGTTTCCATATATGACAGACTTAAAATGGCACATCATTACCCGATGTGGGAAATGGATTTTCTGCTGCGGGAGGAATCATTTCATCATAGCCAAGAGTATCCATATTCATACGTGAGCTAACAAAATTCGTGTCACTTTCGGGAAAAGGTACATTCTGCTCCTCTTCATTTTCAAAGCGAGCATAACTACCTTTAAAGTTCAATGTTACATCTCCGACACCACCATTTCTATGTTTTGCAATGATAATCTGTGCTTTTCCGCGCATATCCTTACCCCTGTGCGTCCTTATAGTTATGGTAATATTCCGGGCGATGAATAAATAGGACCATATCAGCGTCTTGTTCGATGGCGCCCGACTCACGTAGGTCACTCAACTGCGGCCTTTTTGCTTCATCTCCTCCTTTTGCATCATCACGCTTTTTCCACGCTTCGGTTCAACTGACTGAGGGCGATAATAGGAATATTCAATTCTTTCGCTAGCCCTTTCAATGAGCGACTAATCGTACTGACTTCTTCTTGTCTGGAACCATAACTCATACCGCTGGCATTCATCAATTGCAAATAATCGATCATAATCAGCTTGATTCCGTGCTCACGTACGAGTCGGCGCGCCTTAGTTCGCAACTCAAAAACTGAAAGAGATGGCGTATCATCTACAAAAAGCGGCGCATCGTGTAATTTTTTTGATGCGATTATCCAATTGCGCCCACTCATAAGGAGCCAATTGGCCGCTTCTAATCTTATCGCCCGTTATCTCACATACGTTGACAATGATACGATTGACCAACTGCACGTTTGACATTTCAAGAGAAAAAGGCTACGGGGTTACGTGAATCTATGGCGATATTCTTAGCCATACTCAAAGCAAAAAGCCGTTTTTCCCATAGCAGGGCGTGCAGCCAAAATAACTAAATCTGAGTTTTGCCAGCCTGACGTAATCTCATCCAATTTCTTAAAACCAGAGGACAAACCACTCAATCCGTCAGAACGCGCTGCTGCCTTTTTCAGCATTTCATAGGCCTCATCTACGACAGGATTGATTTGCGTGTAATCCTTTTTCAGATTCTCCTGCGAAAGTTGGAAAAGTGCGCCCTCAGCCTCCTGCATCAACTCGTCGACATCCGTTGTAGCATCAAAGGCTTTTTTTGTTGTATATCTGAGGCATAAGCGATTAATTCGCGTGCTGTGGCTTTCTGTGCGATGATATGCGCATAATATTCCAAGTGAGCCGTAGAGGAAACCATACTGCTCAATTGTGTAATATAAAAAGCCCCACCAATATCTTCTAATTGTCCTTTGCGATCAAGTTTTTTTCTGTGACAGTCAGGAAGTCGACTGGTTTTTCCTCAGCCTCTAAATCGCGAATAGCTTCAAAAAAATAAGTTGATGACTGTTATTGTAAAAAAACAGCAGGCTTCAGTATCTCTGAAACTCGGTCATAGGCCTCTTTTTTTCTATCATCAGCGAGCCTAAGATAGCTTGTTCCATCTTTATATCTTGTGGCTGCAAATGACCAAAAATCATCTTCTAAAAGGGGCCTGTTTCGCCACTTTTCGTGGCTTTCGTTTCGTGCTTTGTTCTGGCATATTTCTTAACTATGGAGCAAAGTTAACTATTTCCATTGTTATTTACTTCATTCTATTGCTTTGGTGTGCATTAGAATGCTTTTTCCAAGCAATACATTGCCTTTATTTCTGAAAGAAGATATTCTCTGATTATTTTATTTAATCAATTAACAAAGAGTTGTTTATATCATATTTACTCAAGACGATTAGAACAAGCGTAAAGAAGATCAGTAAAAACATCGTAACGTTCCTTCATATTTAGTTATCAATAAAGTACCAGCAATAAGCGCGTTATTGCTTTTTTTACTGCTGTTATCAAACAATAAATCCACTGATGTTCTTATACAAATAAGCTGCTTTTACGAAGCTAAAGAGTAACATTGGTTAATACATAGTAACCTCTCTCCCACCTCATCTATTTGTTTATTAAATGAAAACATCTTCTTTATTATAAAGCATATACGATTCGAGTTTATACATATAGAATCACTTTTTTCTATTGATTATTAGGGGTTGCATTATTGTTTGGCGCCACCAAACGATAGTATGGTTTCAGCAAACCATAGTTTGCTCCCAGCAAACGATAGTTTGGCCCTAGCAAACAATAGAACGCCACATATCCGGCAACCTCTATTGCGCTTATTATCGCTCAGGAAACAGATTTAGCTTTTACATAAGTGAGCACAAAGAAAGACTTAGCCAAAGTAGATAAAAAGGCAGACAAGTAGAAGTGACAAATTGGCATAAATTGATTACGAATGATACGCATATCCTTATTTCAACTCAAGAAAAACGCTTATCTTTGGCACCTGTTAATCCTGTCTTTATTAAGACAGCATTTTATAAGTCAAGATGAAGGTAGTCTTTATTATGGTGGGCAAAACCACCAATAAACATATTACGCAATTAATGCTCGAATATGAAGAACGCATTAAGCATTATTTGCCGTTTGAAATCAAGGTCGTAGATGTTTTTAAAGGATTGCAAAGCATTTTTCGGAGAAAGAGCAGAAGCAACGAGAGGGAGAGCGCATTCAGCGACTCTTACAAGCGGGCGATAAAATTATTCTGCTCGACGAGCGTGGAGGAATTTCGCTCTGTAGACTTTGCTTCTTTTTTACAGCAGCAAATCAATGCCGGAGGCCGGCGAATGGTTTTTATCATAGGAGGGCCTTATGGCTTTTCAGAAGAGATATATAACAAGGCGACATTCAAGCTTTCACTCTCCAAACTTACATTTTCTCACCAGATGGTTCGGCTCTTCTTCTTGGAACAATTATACCGAGCCGAAACAATTTTTGCACGGAGAACCTTATCATCACGAATAAACGGCACTCTATTTGTAGTAAGTCGAAACAATAAAGGATAAAATAGATAACAAATCGTATGGCATTTATAGATTACTACAAGATATTAGGCATTGCAAAAGATACTCCGCAGGAGAAAATAAAGAGTGCTTATAAAAAACGTGCAAGGCAATTTCACCCTGACTTGCATCCGGATGACCCTAAAGCCAAGGCAAAATTTCAGGCTTTGACCGAGGCGTTTGATGTCTTAAACGACCCCGAAAAGCGTAAGAAGTATGATCAATATGGTGAGCACTGGAAAGAAGCCGGCGCTTTCGGAGGGCTGGTGGAAGTGGAGGCTTCGGAGGTGGTTTTGGAGGCAGTGCAGGTTCCTTTGACGATTTCGATTTCAGCCAGTTCTCTGGTGGGGGCGGATTCTCTTCTTTCTTTGAAAATCTTTTTGGGGGCGGGAGAGAAATGCACTTCGGTGGCGGCACAAATCGCTCTGCTCGATATGCTAATAGTGCAGCAGACTACAATTTAAATCTTTCAGTATCAATAGATATGTACACAGCGCTGCTGGGCGGAGATATTATCTTGCAAACGTCAAATGGAAAATTGAAATTGAAGGTAAAACCCGAAACACAGAATGGAACTAAGGTGCGACTGAAAGGAAAAGGTTATGATAAAGGCGATGGTACGTTTGGAGATATGATTATAACGTATGATGTAAAGTTGCCAAAGAATCTTTCAGAGCGCCAACGAGAATTGCTTAAACAAATGCGAGAGGGATAAAGTTGCATCGAACTCACTTTGTAACGCAACGCACTTGATATAAAATTCAGATAGACGAATTCAAATAAAAAATAAAGGCGTCCTTTCAAGGTATTGAAAGCTGACGCCTTTATTAAATGCACTCTTTGATTACTTAAATCAATAAGCAAATAGGGGAAATTGCTGCATAATCTCGTTGACGTGCGCACGAACTTTGGCAATTACTTGCTCATCTTCAGGTGCATTGAGTACCGTCTCAATGAGTTCAGCGACTTCAACCATAAAGTCTTCTTTCGCACCACGAGTTGTGATAGCAGGTGTGCCTAAGCGAATACCTGAAGTTTGGAAAGCAGAGCGCGTATCAAACGGAACCATATTTTTTTATTTACCGTAATATCTGCTGCAACCAAAGCATTTTCAGCCACTTTACCTGTCAGCTCAGGATACTTAGGGACGTAAGTCAACCAACATACTATGGTTATCTGTACCGCCACTGACGATGCTGAAGCCACGCTTAACTAACTCTTCAGCCAACTTTGCGGCATTCTTCTTCACTTGTGTCTGATATACCTTGAATTCCGGTTGAAGAGCCTCATAAAATGCAACAGCTTTCGCTGCAATAACGTGCTCCAATGGTCCACCTTGTTGACCGGGGAACACTGCACTGTTGAGCAGCGTGCTCATCATCTTCAAGTCGCCCTTCTTTGTCTTCAAGCCAAATGGGTTTTCAAAGTCTTTACCCATCAAGATAATACCTCCGCGCGGACCACGAAGCGTCTTGTGCGTCGTAGAAGTAACGATGTGTGCATATTTTTACAGGATTGTCTAACAAACCTGCGGCAATAAGTCCTGCGGGGTGAGCCATATCCACCAAGAAAATAGCACCTACTTCATCCGCAATCTTACGCATTCTTGCATAATCCCACTCACGACTGTAAGCACTACCACCACCTATGATTAATTTCGGCTTGTGTTGCTTAGCCAAAGCCTCCATTTCATCATAATCAACACGGCCGCTCTCGCGATTTAAGTTATACCCTACCGGATGATAAAGAATACCGGAAGTATTTACGAGTGAACCGTGAGAAAGGTGGCCGCCATGGTCCAAATTAAGCCCCATAAACGTATCACCCGGCTTCAAAATAGCCAATAAAACAGCTGCATTAGCTTGAGCACCAGAGTGAGGCTGCACATTTGCGTATTCAGCATTGTAAAGCTTTTTAATTCTTTCAATAGCTAAATTCTCCGTTTGGTCTACGATTTGACAACCGCCGTAATAACGATGGCCAGGATAACCCTCAGCATACTTATTGGTAAGCCAAGAACCCATTGCTTTCATCACATCATCACTAACGAAGTTTTCTGACGCGATCAACTCAATACCACGTAATTGTCTTTGGTGTTCTTCTTCAATCAATCTGAAGATTTCTGCATCTTTTTGCATAGTTACTTTAGTGTTTAGAGTATGTATTACAATTTATTTTTGCTTATATATATCAACAGAACTTTGCTTCATCTACATCAATCTCTTTCTCACAATAATGACATTGCAAGATCGTTTTAGACGCCTTAATTGAATGAAACATTGTTTGCATCGGTTCATTGTTTGTTATGCACTTATGATTTGGACATTTGACAATGCCAACTAGCTCCTTGGGTAATTCTACTTGTCTCTTCTCCGCAACTTCAAAAATTCCGGATAATGGAAAGAGACATATGAGGTGCTATAACAGACAATTGATTTAATTCTTCATCAGAGAAGTAATGGTCAGATATTTTTATCAGACTCTTTTTCCCCATCTTATGGCTATCCAAATTATAACCAATCATTATAGAAGAGTCCTTTATAGTTTCCAGACACAATAGCCGAACAACCTCTGACAATCTATCATTGGGAATATGATCTATCACAGTCCCATTTTCTAATGCAGCTACTTGTAGTTCCTTTTTCATTGTTGTCTATTTGTGTTCCACTTTCTATCAATAAAGAATTGTCTGATCTGATTTCAGCGAATCAAGGTCTATCCCCAAGACATCGCAGATAATAGCCTCACGTGCAAACAGCCCATTGCCTGCTTGCTGAAAATAATAGGCTTGTGGAGTATCATCAACATCCGTAGATATTTCATTAACACGCGGCAGAGGATGTAAGATCTTGAGACTTGGCTTAGCTTTTGTGAGCATCGCTTTTTTTAAGATATAAATATCTTTCACCCTTTCGTATTCCATCAGATCAGTAAAACGCTCACGTTGTACACGCGTCATATACAAGATATCAGAATCAGCTATCGTCTCTTCGTCAAGATTCTCTGTTTCAACATATCGAATGCCATGTTTTTCACAATATTGTTTGTATTCAGTGGGCATTGTAAGCTCTTTGGGTGCTATAAAACGAAAGGAAGGATTAAAATGGCGCATTGCCATTAATAGTGAATGCACGGTTCTTCCGTATTTTAGATCGCCCACAAGCGTTATCGTTAGGTTCTCAAGCGTTCCCTGGGTCTTATATATAGAATACAGATCCAACATCGTTTGTGAAGGATGTTGATGTGCGCCATCGCCAGCATTAATTATGGGTACCGGAGATATTTCACTCGCATATTTTGCAGCTCCTTCCAAATAGTGGCGCATTATAATGATATCTGCATAATTAGCTACCATCATAATCGTATCTTTTAGGCTTTCGCCTTTTGTAGAACTTGTAACTTTTGGATCTGTAAAACCTATCACTTTAGCGCCAAGTCGATTTGCTGCTGTTTCAAAAGATAAACGTGTTCTTGTGGAGGGTTCAAAAAAATAGCGTAGCGATAATCTTGCCTTTTAAGAATTTCACGATTAGGATGTTTTTCAAATTCAGCAGCCATCTCAATCAGATAGCGTAGCTTCTCCTTTGATAAATTTGCTATAGTCACAAAATTGTGTGCGTCCTTCATAAAAGCCCCATTTTTCTAAATCCACAGCGAAGATAGATAAAAGTTTAGATTTTTGCAGCAGCTTACAATTTTTATTTTTTTCGACAATTTGAATATTCTGGTTTTTTTAGCTGTTTATTTGATTGAAAAAGGACTAAATTTGCATAGATTTTTGGAACATAACACGACACATTATGAAAGATTTAAAAGGAACTAGAACTGAAGAGTGTTTAAAAGCAGCTTATGCAGGTGAATCACAAGCTCACACGAAGTATTTATTTTTACGCTTCTCGTGCAAAGAAAGATGGCTACGTACAAATGGCTAATATCTTTGAAGAAACGGCGCGCAACGAGAAGGAACATGGGAAAATTTGGTTTAAGTATCTTCAAGGTGGAGAGATTCCTGCTACAGAAGCTAACTTGAAAGATGCGGCAACCGGAGAGAATCACGAGTGGACTGATATGTACCCAAGCTTTGCTAAAATTGCACGCGAAGAAGGCTTTACGGAAATTGCAGCGAAGTTTGAAATGGTGGCTAAAATTGAAAAAGCACATGAGGAGCGCTATCGTAAATTGCTGAAGAATATTGAAGATAGCATCGTCTTCTCTCGTGAAGGCGACTGCGTTTGGCAATGCTCTAATTGTGGGCACATCGTAATTGGCAAGAAGGCACCGGAGAAATGTCCTGTATGTGCTCACCCACAGTCTTACTTTTTGAAATTCTTGCGGTAAACTATTAATCCTAAGGATTTTTAATTGATAAGAAATCAATAAAATTTAGAAAGCGAGGCTCAAACTAAGAGTCTCGCTTTTTTATATTATAAGAACCAATTAGCAAGACTTCATTCTGTACTATAAAGGTTTGACTTATACAAACCTGCACATATTAATGTTTGATAAAGTTCATATTTTGAGGAACAAAAACTATTTGACTTAATTTTTCATCACGAGTGTAAGTTTTTCCTCCCTACGAAGATAGCCACGTTGCATCGTGAAGGTAAGCCTTTTTTTGTCGTGATAAAAAAATTGAGCAAAACAAATCATCGGCACTTATGTGTCTGACGAACGTAAATACAAAACAAAGCTTTCAACAAAAATACCACGAAGAGAGCCGCAAAAACAGTCTGCTAAGTTGTCTATATTAGTTACTTCATATACGGGGTATCCAATTTATCCTATCAGTAATTTAATAACGTTCAAGTAAGACAAAAGACACCCCTATACATTTAAGGGGTGCCTTTCTAATAATGTCTATTTAAATATCTATTTCCTAAAGATTAGGATACCCATTGAGAGTAAAAAGAGATGAAAGCGAAATCCACGTAGCTACTTGGCGGAAGCTGTTTTCATTAAACGTAGATTGTGCCATCCTAACTGTGTTCGGCTGCACGTAGATTACATCGTTAGGCTTCAAATTGTAAACAGGACTACTCATAAGCTCCTTTGAACGCAGATTAATGCTATATGTCTTGGATATATCTCCTTCTTGACGAATCACCAATATAGGATCTCTATTAGCTTGAATCGTCAAATCGTTAGCAGCGCCGATAGCTTCTAAGATTGTAAAATGATCTTTGTTGATTTCTATTCTACCAGGCCTATTTACTTCTCCTAAAATCGTAATATAACGATCATATGGTGTAATCGTAACGACAGCATCATTAAGAATCCCTTTGTGGAGGGCGTCACTAATTCTCTTAACAGCCTCAGCTCTTGTCAGGGCCTCCAATCAATACACGACCTAAGCCAGGAATTTCGACAACGCCATTCTCATCTATTATATAAGGAGTATTGCCATTAGCTCCACCTCCTGTTTCAGAAAGATTAAAAACGCTTAGCTTGTGCAGGCGTTGTAGCGCTAGCTATATAAATATTAATTTTTGTCTCCGGGCTGGAAAGAGAGTGCAGAAAGCGTCTGAGTTGGAATTTCATCGCCAGGTTGTACATCTTGAAAATAAAGTATCTTTTTCCGGAGTTTTTGCAGGATGTGACTAATAAAAGTATACCCGCTAAAATGAGATAGAATTTTTCGTATGTTCTGTTGCTTTTTCAAAATTTGGGTCAAAGATAAGATTTTTCTGACAACACTTCAAAAAGTTTAAGTCATTTAAGGTCGATTACTCAAAAAGCTGGGTAATCGACCTTAATTCCTTGGTTTCAGGATCGATTCACATACTTATTTTTTCGTTTTCCTGACGGTCGTCTTTTTTTCGTTCCTTTTATTGTTTGCTCCCCTTCTGAGTCTCTAAGTGGCGCATCATATGCTGCAACTTTTTCTATTTCTTTGTCTTTAATCTCAAGTTCATCTTCTTGATTTTTTTGATCGTTGTCAACAGAGAATTGAGCTCTTCATTATCCACATTTGGGAAATCATGTTGTTGACTCTTGTGATAAAGTCACCCAAGATATTCATATAGTTGATAAAGGCATCATATGGTGTGTCATAAATACCCCTGTATCCTCCATAACTACCAGGCTTTGTGCTCATAAAATGAAGATTATTGGAAGCCTGTAAGTAGTCGAAATCTTGTTGTAATCGCTTATTGCGACAGATACGCACACGCTCTGATACAGAGTAGAGCTTATTAAAAAGCCTCCTGCTGCATCACGTTACCCAACCAAGGTGACAAGTCACGCTCTTCGTCAGCCCAAGATGTGGGATACTCTACTGAAAGATCGCCTGCGCTTTTTATCTTAGCACAGATCTCGCTCGGTGTTGAGAATGTAATGCCTCGCTGCCTCAATTGCTCAGGCAAGGCTTTTAAGAAACTCAAGAATGTTAGATGATAACGGTTGGAAGATGCCGAGTGCACAAAAGTTCCATAAAGATATTTATCACCTGTTCCTCTTCCGGTAATGCTGCAATCCAGTTTGCATACGTATCTGCGAACAATGGATATTCGCTCCAAGATGAATCGTTAAAGCGATAGCTTATATTTTCTGATAATGTATAATCGCGCAATAAAAGTTTCAAATTCGGATTGCGACTACAGTTGTATACAAAGTGCGGACTTTTCCACCCCAAGATGTGTTTTGCACCTTCAGCCAACATACCTTTGAAGCCCATACCAGCTACAAGCTCTCCAATTTCATCATCATAAACTAAGCAGGAGTTTCTGAAGATTTTTGGTTTTTGACCAAAGAGCTCGCTAACCTTATCACACAAATGCCGCACTTCTGACTTAAAATAGTCTTGATCTTTCAGAGAAGAAAAACCATGGGAATACGGCTCTGCTAAAAACTCAACGCAGCCGGTCTCGTTCAAGGTCTGTAGCAGTTCTATAACTTGTGGCGCGTGATTCTCCAACTGCTCTATTGCGCAACCGGACAATGAAATGGCACACTTAAAGAAATCGCCGTAACGTTCTGCCATTTCGATGAGGGTATGCAATGCCGGTATGTAAGATTTTTTTCCGCAGTTTCTGTAATTGATCTTTCGTTCTCGTAATCGTCATAATAATAATGGTCTGTGCCAATATCAAAAAAGCGATAACGTTTAAGATGAATATTCTGATGAATTTCAAAGTAAAGGCAAATTGTCTTCATTGCTTTATTTCTTATTTTAGAAGTTGCTGATAGTAACTATAAATACGCTGTCCCACTTTTTTTCCCACGAGATCTGATCTACTTCTTTTACCCCTTCTTCAGAGAGATATTTGTGAAGAGAATCATTTGTGCAAAGTGAATAAATAGCGTCTGACATTGCATCAATATCCCAATAATCTGTCTTGATACAGTTATCAAGTATCTCTGCGCAGCCGCTTTGCTTACTGATAATAGAAGGAACTCTACACTGCATTGCTTCCAAGGGGGAGATACCGAAAGGTTCGGAAACGGAAGGCATCACATAGACATCAGAATCGCGAAAAAAACTTCATATACTTCCATTCCTTTCATGAAGCCAGGAAAGTGAAAGCGGTCTGCAATCCCTCTACGTGCAACTAATTCTATCATACTATTCATCATATCTCCGGAACCAGCCATACAAAATCGAATATTCTTCGTACGTTGCAAGACTTTAGCCGCAGCTTCTATAAAAATATTCCGGACCTTTCTGCATTGTAATACGTCCCAAAAATGTGACAACTTTTTCCTTTTTCCTCAAAAAGGTTTACGTTGATTGACAACGTTCATCACTTCTTGAGAAAGAGGATAAACCGCATTGTGCATCGCCACACATTTTCTCGGATCTTGATGATAATGATTAATGACTGTCTGGCGTGTAAGCTCACTGACACACATTATACAATTAGCATGGTCCATCCCATCCTTTTTCTATGCCATAGACAGTTGGATTAACTTTACCTCTACTTCTATCAAAGTCCGTCGCGTGCACGTGTATGACCAATGGCTTTTCCGGATATGTTCTTTGCATGAATACCTGCCGGATAAGTTAACCAGTCGTGAGCGTGTATTATATCGTATTGTTGCTGACGAGCTACGACACCGGCCACTATAGAATAATTGTTTATCTCGTCATATAAAACATTATCCAAGTATTTGCCAGAAAACTCTATACAGCCCAAGTCGTTTGTCATTCGATAACTAAAGTCTGCATACAAATGATCGCGCAGGCTGAAATAGAGATTGGGATCCATCTTTTTACCAATACGCTGCTGAACATAATCATAATCAACATCGCGCCACACAATCGGAGTTTCGCTCATTCCAATTATGTTGACGAAGCTTCTATCCTCGTCCCCATAAGGGCGTGGCAGGCAAAGCGTGATGTTTGTGTCAGGTATAAGGGATAGACCTTTGATTATGCCATAACTCGCCGTACCAAGGCCGCCCAAGATGTGAGGAGGAAATTCCCATCCAAACATTAAAACGTTCATTATTTCTTTGTCTTTTGTTGAGACCCTGCTAAGTAAGAGTCATCGATTATTGAAATGAAGCTTTTATTCTCCTTGTTGCTTGTATTTTTCCAACAGTCGGATAGCGCGTAGGATGCCACTCACGTTCATTGCATAAGAAACAGCTCCACGGCCGCTAAACTGAGGGTTGCCATCAAAAAGCTCTGGTATGGTTCCAATACTATGATAGAAGAGCTCATCTTCAAAGCCTATGAGTTGTCGCTCAATATAGTTAACTCCACTCATCTTATAGACGCGAACATATGCTTCCAAATAGAAGCCAGTAAGCCAAGGCCATGCTGTTCCGCTGAAGTATGCATAATCTCTATTGCGTTGTTCGCCGATATACATTGGATTATATCCACCGCTTTTGGGAGAAAGCGAGCGAATACCTTTCGGCGTAACCAGTTCTTTGGTACAAATATCCAAGACTCCTTTTCTCTTTTATGTTCAATGGCGAAAAAGTCCAAAGCAATAGCAAAAAAAGCTGGTTAGGGTCGAACGCTCCAATCCATCATTTGCCCATCTACATAGTCTAATAAATAACCATAATCGTTCAAGAAGACCTTTTTAAAAAGAAGTCTCAATCTTTTGCGACTCTGTCGAACAAAAATCAGCACGACTCTTTTTCGTCTTCTGTGCCTTGCTCGCCAACCAACTGTTCGTAAAAATTTCAGCGCATTATACCAAAGTGCATTAATCTCTACGATATAGCCAGAGCGGGGAATAATAGGCTTTTCCATCGACTGTTGCATTCATCCAGGTCACCGCCCTATCCTTCCCATTGGTATAAAGTAAGCCATTCTCGTGCACGAAAAGGTTTGGGTGTTTCCCTTCATAAATAAACAACAATATTTGCCTAATCAGCAAGCCATACTTTTTATAACAATCCTGACGTGAAGTATGCTTTGCATATTGCTGCAAACACCAAACACACCATAGTAATATGTCAGGCTGTTCTATTTCATATAGGCCCGTGGTCGAATCTCCTTTGAGAAAGGCAGTCACGGCCTTCTGGGCTGTTGACATATATTTTTCAAACTGTTGCTGTTCACCAATGGCAAGCGTAAGACCGGGCATAGCGATAAACGTATCTCTAGCACGCGTCTTAAACCAGTGATAACCGGCCAACAAATAATCTTCTTCATCTTTCTTGTATCGAAATTGATGGGCTGCGTGTACCAAGCAATGATAGAAACTATCCAATGGCGTTCGTGGCTCAATTTCTGCCTCCATCATTTTGTGGAAGTTCTTTTGGTCGACTTTCTTCTAAGGCAGCCGAAAAGATAATGCTCTCTCCTTTAGTAATCGGCAATTCAAAGAACCCCGGCACAAGCAAGTCCTCTGTTGAGTCGTAACCGCGCTCTCTTTCTTTCGGATACTCAAGTCCCTAAATACCAGTTAGGCTCATAATGAAAGGTCGATTCAGCGGTCAATTGCATATGCAAGGTCGGATATCCCTTATAAAGGCACATTTTTTATCCCATTCTCAGTTTCTTCATATGCCGTGTTTGCAACATCATTTTCGTGAGTCCATTGCCGTACACTACGAAAAAGCTAGAAATGGCTTTAACCTTAACAGCGTCGGCGAATGGGCCTCTAACAAGGTATATTTTATGTAAAGGTGCGACTGATGAGCGCTATAGCAAATCTCTTTCTTCAGCAATACACCACCGATTCTAAAAAAATCCAAGTCGGCACTTTCTCTTGTTCAAAGCTAACGATATACTTATGGCCTTTTGGACTAAAACTATCGCCGCGATACTTGTGAAGACCAAGGTTAAACTCAGCTCCATGCTGTATGATCGTTTCATCTAAAGACGACAACAATACATGATTTTCATCATCCATCTCAGGAATGGGAACAACAAAGAGGCTCATGATACTTCCTCGTATTGCAACCTACAAGCGTAGAGGAGCAATAAGCACCTGAATGGTTGGTAATCAAAAAAACTCTTTGTTGAGAGATTCCTGCAGATTCGTCATCTGAGTTTTATCAAAATGGAGATACGCCATAGCTATTCTTATATTTAGTGAGTATAGATGCGCAGACCTCGGATGTGTCCTTCGGTGTGTCCATACTCTGCTTCTGTTTAGTCTTTTCTCAAAAGGCAAAATCCTCAAAGAGATATTATATTTAGTTTGACACTTCCAAAAATAGAGAGAAAAAACATTATGGTAAAGCGTTTTTCTGTTTTTTTCTGTTCTACACTTCATTTTTCTATGAAATTTTCGCGATTGTAGCCACACTTCTTGCTGATAACCTACATTCAACCAAAAGAAAACTGCGTTTTTACGGACATCTTTAATACTTACGCTTAAATGAGGTTCTATACCCCGTATTCTTTATTTTTCGACAACAATGTAAAAGGCGACAGCATGCCTAATAGAATACCGAAAATGCAGAATTGAGTTACAGCTCGTTTCATCGTAAAGATAGAATTGTACTCCTGAGAAGGGAAACTCGTACCATCGTGAAGGGACAACTTTACACTCACGACTACAAGTTGGGTATATCGACATTTAAGTCTAATAAGTTCAGACTATATGATTGGAATATAATAGAATACGATTTGTATATTTATACAAATAAAGGCCGTTTAAGGCACAGCTGTAGATAGAAGTAGGTATAGTCAAATATTAGCAATCTTATTACGATTAACGCTCAAAAAGGATTAATAAAAAGCCTGAGCGATTGCTACTAAGAAAAAGAAAAGGTATATAAAAATCAAGGTTGAAAGGATACAAAAAATCCCGATGAATCACTTGCGGGAAGCTTCACAGGATGAACTAAGCAACAAAAATCGTTTTTACTTTGCTTAGAAAGATAAGTTAGGGGCAACAAGGAACTTGCATTCCTCATTGCCTCCATCATTTTTGCTGATTATAATAACGCGTCAAACTTCTCTTTGAACATCGCCTTAGAGCCGGCACCAACTGTTTTGTCAACTAGCTCGCCATTTTTGAAGAACAGAACAGTCGGAACGCTCCGGATACCGAAACGCGTTGTCAGATCTGAATTTTCATCAACGTCGCATTTGCCAACATTGACACGGCCATCATACTCTTCAGCCAATTCGTCAATAATTGGAGCAATCTTTTTGCAAGGACCACACTATGTTGCTGAGAAATCTACGACAAGAGGTAGACCAGCGTTTAATTCACTCTCAAAAATTCGCATCAGTGATAATTTTTTTCCATTGTAACTATTTATTTTTTTGTTGGATATATATAATTTCAAAAAGCAACATCTATGCCATTGTTTAAGCAGACAGCCTAGAAACATCTAATTGATCGCATAATTTATCGCCTCGCAGTTGTCTAAGAAGTCGGTAAGCTTTGTTGTCTATAACGATCTTACTCCCTCCATAAACAAAAAAAGATAGACTTCTTCCTTTCAAGTCTTTAGCTAAGATTTTTCAGATCTGTTTTTACCAGCTTCACGCTGAATCAAACCGCAAAGTTCTTCAGCCATAGCGGTACTAAAGAGTTCAACATTTAGTGTAATGGTCAAATTGCCTAGCAGTCGTTCTCTTGCATCTGAAAGAAAAGATATTTCATTATATCTTAAGTCGTATTCTCCTTCCTTGAACCTTCTCGGGGTGACGTGAGCGCGTATATACAAGAAATTTCCCTTTGTATTGTATTGCTTCCCCAGTCTTGCCCAATCATCTCCCCAAAACATCAGCTCGTAAGCCCCTTTGTAGTCTTCTAACTTAATAACTCCATAAGGCTTATCCCGCTTTGTCATTCCTTCACGTGTGTCTGTGACGATACCTCCAAAAAGAAATGTCTTGATCAGCCAAAGCATTGAGGTTGTCTAAATCAGCTACGGTAGTGGTACAAACTTTATTAAGTATGATTTTATATTTGTCTAAAGGATGTCCAGATATGTATATACCAATCAAATCGCGCTCCTTGTTTAAGCGTTCTAAGTTGGTCCAAGGCTGCGATACGGGGGCAGGAAGCGGCTTTTGTAATAATTGCCGCCGCTTCTTCGCCAAAAAAAGCGAATTTTGGGCTTGACTTTGATCTATCTTATATTGTGTGCCGTATCTGATAAGCGCATCCAAAAAGTCGCCACCCGACTCGTCTTTTTTTCTACAAATTGCTCTCGAGCGATGCCAAAGCTATCGAAAGCACCGGCTATAGCAAGATTTTTCCAGCGTCTTTCGGTTACAAGTAGTCAGGTTTATACGCTCCATCACATTATATATGTCTGAGAACTGACCATTCACTTCTCTTTCCTTTAGAATGTTTTCTACGGCCTGCGACCCAACGCCCTTTATGGCGCCTAAGCCGAAGCGAATGTCGCCACGATGGTTGACGCTGAACTTCATTAAAGACTCATTGATGTCAGGCCCAAGAGTATTAATTCCCATTCGCTTACTTTCATCCATAAATTTTGTGATTTCTGTTATGTTTGAAAGGGCACGACTCATCGCACCTGCCATATATTGGGAGGGATAGTTAGCCTTTAAATATCCGGTTTGATAGGCTATCCAAGAATAACAAGTCGCGTGGCTCTTATTGAATGCATAAGAGGCAAAAGCTTTCCAGTCATTCCAAATTTTTTCTAAGATCTTTTCGTCATGACCATTAGCCTTACCACCTGAAATAAACTTTGGATACATATGATTCAGTTTATCGATGAGTTTTTTCCCCATCGCTTTCCGAAGCGTATCGCTTTCTCCACGCGTAAAATTGGCTATTTCGCGCGAAAGGAGCATCACTTGCTCTTGATAAACCGTAATACCATATGTCTCCTTCAAGTACTTCTCCATACAAGGCAGATCATAAGTAATTGCCTCCTCACCCTTCTTTCGCTGAATAAATTTCGGAATGTACTGCATCGGTCCTGGACGATACAGCGCATTCATTGCAATCAAGTCTTCAAAAGTGCTTGGCTGCAAATTTCTCAAATGTCCTTGCATTCCGGTAGACTCGAATTGAAACGTTCCGATTGTATTGCCGTCAGAAAAAAGTTGGTAGGTCGCTTTATCACTGATATCAATCTTATCAATATCGAGATCAATGCCTAAACTTAACTTGATATTCTCTAAAGCCTCTTTTATAATCGACAAGTTTTTCAGGCCCAAAAAGTCCATTTTTATGAGGCCTGTCTCCTCAATCACACGTCCCTCGTATTGCGTACAGCGTAATTTTTCTCCTGTCTCCTTGTCGTCGGCCGTAGATATGGGAACCCAGTCTGAAATCTTATCCTTACAGATGATAAACCCGCAAGCATGGACACCTGTATTGCGAACATTTCCTTCCAATTGCCTAGCATAACGAATAGTATCTCGCAACAACTGATTGTCAGACGCCTCCGCTTCTCGCAAACCCGGAATAGCAGCTATGGCATTATCTAACGTTAACTTTGGACTCTTGCCGCTACTATCTTCCGGTAGCTTGTCGGGTATCAACTTACACAGACGGTTGCTTTCAGATAAAGGCAAACGTTCAACACGGGCTACATCTTTAATGGCAGATTTAGTTGCCATCGTTCCGTAAGTTATAATATGAGCGCAATTTTTCTGCGCCATACTTATCTGTTACCCATTGCAGGACGCGCCCGCGGCCGTCATCGTCAAAGTCTACATCAATATCGGGGAGAGAAATACGATCCGGATTCAAAAAAACGCTCAAACAGAAGATCATATTTTATCGGATCAATCTGCGTAATGCCCAAACAATAAGCCACCGCACTACCAGCCGCAGAACCTCTACCCGGCCCTACGCTTACGCCTAATTCGTTGCGAGCTGTATTAATATAGTCTTGCACAATCAAGAAATAGCCAGGAAGCCCATAACCTTCATAATGTGCAATTCAAAAATTAACGCGCTCCTTCACCTCATCCGACAAAGGCACGCCATAGCGCCGTTTTGCGCCATCATATGCTAGCTTTGCTAAATAATCTGCCTCAAATTTGATGCGATATAGTCTATTGAAACCGCCAAGTTTTTTTCAATTTTTCTTCAATCCTTCTTCACGCGACACAATCTCTTTTCCATTTTCATCTCGCGTAAACTCATTGAACAAATCTTCTTCCGTTAAGCGACTTCTATATTCCTCTTCCGTTCCAAAAGATTCTGGAATCGGGAAGTTGGGCATGATTGGTGCGTGATCAATAGAATAGAGTTCGACCTTGTTGCAAATCTCGATGGTATTCCGCATTGCTTCGGGAATATCCTCAAAGATTTTGTTCATTTCCCGTTGAGTTTTTAAAACCACTCTTGTTTCGTATAAAGCAAACGCTTCGGGTCGTCTAAATCCTTTCCGGTAGATAGGCATATAAGTCGACTCATGAGCTTCTCCATCTTCTTCATTAACAAAGTGGACGTCATTAGAGCAAATCAATTTAATATCCAGCTCTTTTGCCAATTGTATAAGAACTTCGTTTACCTTAGTTTTGAAGCCCGTATACCTCGCGATTGGCTTGAATTGATGGATCTTTTTACTTCGTGGCGTTGCAACTCTAAATAATAGTCATCGCCAAAAATGCTTTTTAAACCAACGAGCGGCCTCTTTTTGCCTTATCTATATCGTCTTTTAGTATATTTCTTGGAATCTCTCCTCCCTAAACAGGCGGAACAAACAATAAGTCCTTCGCGATATTTGGCCAACTCCTCGTGATCTGTACGCGGCCGCATATAAAAGCCATCAACCCAAGCTTTTAGAAACGAGCTTAATAAGATTATGATATCCCACACTATTTTTTTGGCCAAGACTATAAGATGATGTCCACTTTGGTCTGTTTTTATCTTTTTTTGTCTTTCAGCGTGCGACGAGCAACGTACATTTCACAGCCCAAAATTGGCTTAAAAGCAGCCGCTCTTTGTAATTTGGCGATTTGCTCTTCACTTCCACCCTCTTCTTGTGCTTTCTTGAGACTCTCTTTGGCTTTACCTATGGCTTTTTTGGCTTCATTGTAAAAATTCTTTGACGCCCATCATGTTTCCGTGGTCTGTAAGCGCCATACCTTGCATTCCATCAGCCATAGCTTTCTTTAGCAAGTTGCCGATAGAGGCTTGTCCATCAAGAATAGAATATTGAGAGTGAACGTGAAAATGAACAAAAATCTTCCATATTAGGTTGTAATCTGGCAACGAAGTTACGATGAAAAAGGTCTAAACATCCAAATTTATCCGCGCCAAATTCTATTTGAAACAAAGAAAAAAAGAGTTATGATTCTCGCACATCCAACCGACTACAACTTTCCACTTTACTTTGCCTTCATCTTTCTGTCTTACCGACATGTGATGTACGACAATAATAATAGTCAAATAAAGGAGGCTCGACTAAAACACACGATAATAACGCGGCATCGCCTGCTTCAATCAAGCCCCCTCAATAAAAATTCTTGAGGCTGTATTATATTATAGTGTTCGCTGACAACACTTGCCTACTCTTATCATTCAGAAGGAATATTTAAAGCTTCCCTGGTACGAAGACTTTACGATGCACCGTGCCAATATTGCGAATTTTACCTTTCATCTCTAAGGTTTTTGCCAAACGATAAGCGAATGTGTGGCGCAAATGAAGGTAATCTTGAAGCTGCCCCACTGTCAATACTTGCTGTTGGGCAAACAATAAACGCAATGCATTGTCTATTTCCATCTCGCTTAGTGGTTTCGACGTCGACTATGTCGAGCCAGCATTAGCGAAGTGCGTATCTGCTAATCGCTTCATCAAGCTTCTTTCAGGAAGAAATTTAATTTTGCGTATGCGAGGAGATCGTAGACGGTAACGCTGCGTTTTTGCATCTTGATAAACCTCTCCCTTAATCGACAAAGAAAAAAATAACCAAGCCCCGGAAGGTGTACGCGCCCGCCCTCTTTCAATTCAGCAATCATTGCTTCTTTCAATGCGTCCAATGCGCCAATCAGATCGGCTGACGAAAAAGTCGTACCTACAGAGATCTTTTTGCTAAAGATTCAAAGTCAACCGCTATTTGCCTTACCGGCATCACTCTCATTTTTTGAATTTATAGGAAGTCCTCCCGTTGTTTTCTGTAATTTGTAGAACACTGTCATACTACGAATTGTTTAAGGTTATAAAATAAATACTCTTCAATAGGCAAGCAGCCGCGCCCACCTGCCTTTTAGACATATCAACAAGCTTGAGTATTATTATTTATCTCAAGCTAAAATTGGATACCACTGCAAAGGTACAAAAATTTTTCTCACGTAAGGAAATTTCTACGCCAACGAGAGAATGACTGTACGCTCGTGAAAGGAGCAAGAAGAAAAAGGCCTTAGACCATATAAATCATCATTTTTATTGCGGCAAACAAGTCGCGATTCATGAAACGCTTAAATTTGAAATTCATTATTTTTATACTCGTAGTAGATAAGATAGACAAACGAGTACGGTAACGCCTCAAGCCTCTCCGTATACAAGTTGATATATAAAAAAACAGCGTAAAAGCATTAATTGGATGTTACGAAATTATTTTTTTCTTCGGCTTTTTAATGAGTATATACATTGAGAAAGTGTGATTTAAGACGCATTTTTCTTAGAAAAGATTTGGTAGAAAAAAAAGGAAGGATTAACTTTGCACCTCGTATTGGGAGAATCGTTCACGAAGAATAAAAAAACAGAAATAGATAGTAATGTCTAAGATTTGTCAACTTACAGGGAAAAAAAGGCCTATGATTGGCAACAATGTTTCGAAATCAAAGCGCCGCACAAAGCGTAGCTTTGACGTAAACTTGTTCACAAAGAAGTTCTATTATGTAGAGCAGGAATGCTGGGTCAGCCTTCGCATTAGCGCAGCAGGACTTCGGCTCATAAACAAAGTCGGCCTTGATGCTGCGCTGAACAGCGCGGTAGAAAAGGGTTACTGTGACTGGAAAGATATAAAGGTAATCGGTTAAAAGATATAATATCATGGCAGGAAAGAAAGCAAAAGGCAATCGCGTGCAGGTCATCCTCGAATGTACAGAAATGAAAGAAAGTGGTCTGCCGGGAACCTCTCGTTATATTACGACTAAAAATCGCAAAAATACTCCCGAGCGTTTGGAGTTGAAGAAATACAACCCCATCCTCAAACGAATGACTATCCACAAAGAGATTAAGTAATTAGTCTTTGATGAACTGCTGATACAATTCAGTATGCTCAATCATAGATAACACTACTTATTCTAAAAAAATATACAGGCAATGGCAAAGAAAAACAGTCGCTACGTTGCAGGAAGGCAAAAAGACGGCCGCTCCTACACGAAAGTTATCAAGATGGTTAAGAACCCCGAGAATGGTGCTTACTTCTTTGATGAAAAGATGGTTCCGAACGAAGCTGTTCAGGACTTTTTCAAGAACTAAAGTTTCAATAGTATATTTACTATATACCCTCTCGCAGCTACGAGAGGGTTTTTTATATCTGCAAATACGAAAATAAATTCGTAAGTTTGCACCAAGAAAACATAGCTATGGGATTCTTCAATCTATTTTCCAAAAAAGAAAAAAAAGAGGTTCTGGATGCAGGACTTGAAAAGACAAAGACAAATGTCTTTAATAAACTTGCACGCATCGTAGTCGGAAAGTCGAAAGTCGACGATGAGGTCTTAGATGATTTGGAAGATGCGCTCATCTCTTCAGATGTTGGCGTAGAAACGACTGTCGACATCATTCGCCGAATAGAAGATCGTGTTGCACGCGATAAATACGTGACAACATCTGAATTGAATAAGCTGTTGAGAGATGAGGTTTCATCGCTCCTTACCGAAAGCGGCAATAATGAAGATGAAGGCTTTATCATCCCCGAAAGCGAGCGTCCTTATGTCATTCTCGTAGTTGGCGTAAACGGTGTGGGCAAAACAACGACTATTGGCAAGTTGGCCTACCATTTTAAACAAGCAGGAAAGCGCGTATATTTGGGCGCAGCAGATACATTCCGCGCAGCAGCCGTCGAACAATTGTGCATTTGGGGCGAAAGAATCGGAGTCCCCGTTATCAAACAGCAAATGGGTAGCGATCCTGCTAGCGTTGCTTACGACACTCTCAGTTCGGCAAAAGCCAATAATGCAGATGTCGTATTAATTGATACGGCCGGACGACTTCACAACAAGGTAAACTTAATGAATGAATTGACTAAAATAAAGAAAGTCATTCAGAAAGTAATTCCGGAAGCACCCGACGAAGTCTTACTTGTATTAGATGGCAGTACAGGTCAGAATGCATTCGAGCAAGCCAAACAGTTTATTAAGGCTACAGACGTTACAAGTCTCGCCATTACAAAGTTAGACGGCACAGCAAAAGGTGGCGTTGTCTTAGGAATCTCTCATCAATTAAAAAGTGCCCGTTCGTTATATCGGATTAGGAGAACGAATGCAAGATCTTCAGCCATTCAATAAAACTGACTTCGTAGAAAGCTTATTTGATACAGGAGAGAAATAAGATGAACGTAGATATTCTCACCTTAGGATGCTCCAAAAATTTGGTCGATTCAGAACGACTGCTTCACCAATTTGAAGCGCAAGGCTTTACTACCTATCATAACCCGGAGCAAACACACGGGGGAATTGCTGTAGTAAATACCTGTGGATTTATCGCGACTGCAAAGGAAGAAAGCATCAATGTTATATTAGAGTTGTGTCAACAAAAAGAAGCTGGAAACTTGAAACAAGTCTTTGTGATGGGGTGTCTCTCGGAGCGTTATATGTCTGAATTGCAGGAAGAGATTCCGCAAGTAGATAAATTCTATGGTAAATTTGACTGGGATCAATTGCTTAAAGAACTAAGCCAACGTTATGACTTCCGCTCTGCCAACGAACGTCAGATTACAACACCACCTCATTATGCGTATCTAAAAATTGCAGAAGGATGTGACCGCAAATGCGCTTATTGTGCTATACCTTTAATAACGGGAAAGCATATAAGCAGGCCGATAGAGGATATCCTAGCTGAAGTTCGCACACTCGTCAATCAAGGTGTAAAAAGAGTTCCAAATCATCGAACAGGAGTTAACCTATTATGGTGTAGACTTATATCATAAGCAATGCATCGCTGAATTAGTAGAAAAGATTGCAGAGACTCCCGGTGTAGAATGGGTGCGTCTCCATTATGCTTACCCGAATCAATTTCCGGATTCTCTATTGAGGTGATCAGCAAACATGATAATATTTGCAATTATCTCGACATTGCATTGCAAACATATCAGCGACAATATTTTTACAGCGCATGCATCGTCACGTCACAAAGCAAGAGACAATAAACTTGATCCGCAAAATGCGAGAGAAAGTACCCTGATATATGCATTCGCACAACACTGCTTTTAGGCTTCCCTGGAGAAACAGAAGAAGACTTTGAAGAATTGCTGCAATTTGTAAAGGAAACTCGCTTCAACCGATTGGGAGCATTCGCTTACAGCGAAGAAGAAGGAACTTATGCAGCCAATCACTATAAAGATGACGTACCAGAAAGAGTTAAACAAGAACGTTTAGACCGCTTGATGGAACTTCAAAGAGGGATTTCGAAGAACTCAATCAAGAGGTAATAGGTTCCGTGCTGAAAAACAATTATTGATAAACAAGAAGGAGACTATTATATTGGACGCACAGCTTACGACTCTCCAGAAGTTGATGGAGAAGTATATATCAATAAAGCAGAAAAATTTACAGGTAGGCAAATTTTTATGATGTGTTCATCCAAGATGCTACGGATTACGATCTATACGGAACAACGCAATATGAACAATAAGGAGTTTATTACTGATTTAGCAACGAGATTGGACGAGAAGGCTAAAGAGACTCAAAGGTTAGCCTCAATATTTTCCACCGTATTTGCGGAAAGCTTGGAAGAGGGAGACAGTCTTTCGCTTCAAGGCTTTGGTACTTTTGAGGTAAAGAAAAAGTTAGAAAGAATTGTAACTAACCCAACAAATAAGCAACGTATGCTTGTGCCTCCAAAATTGGCTTTGAGTTTTAAGCCGAGTAATATACTAAAAGACAAAATCAAATAAGAGAAAGCGATGAACAGAAAGTTGCTGCTACAAGAAGTAGCTGATACCTTTGCGCAACGGGCCAATATTTCGAAAAAAAGAAAGCAGAAGCATTCTGTAGAGCTTTCTTTGACCTTATAGAAGAAGAACTGACACACGAAAGCTTTGTAAAGATAAAGGGCTTCGGCACTTTTTAAGGTTATAACGGTCAATGAAAGAGAAAGTATAAACATTAATACCGGAGAAAGATTTAGAATTGACAGCCACGCTAAATTATCATTCGTGCCAGATAATCAACTAAAGGATTTGATCAATAAACCTTTTGCTGATTTTTCAGACAATCACTCTTCAAGACGGAACAACTGAAGAGGAGCTTACCAATGCAGAGGTTAAGATCAAGCAAGAGGTTAGCACAAGTCAATCTTTACAACAGGAATCAACTTTCAATCAGAAGGAATGTTATCAAAAAGAGATTGAAAAATAACTCAGACACAATAGAACCCATAGGACCAGCTAATCATCAAAAAGAAAATCTGTCTTTCCGAGAAGCATCAAATAGATCAGTAAAAGAAGATGTTTGTTTACCTGATCTAAATAATGGATCTAATGATTTATCCTCAAGAGAGACGATTCCCGCTCTTCCAACTCAAACTGAAGCACCGACAAATCACCTTATAGCTATTGACGGCAATGAGGATAAAAAGCTTGAGATAGATCCTTCCAATAAGCATCACACAAACGAAGAAGTGGTGGAAGATGCTTTACAATCGGATCAAACAGCTGACGAACACGATGCAACATCTTCAAACCAAGATTTACCATCACAGAGTAAAAGTCGTTGGTTGAAGAGGATTGCGCTCTTTTCCATCTTTATTCTACAAGCGATATTTTGTTATTATGCTGGTTATTATCGCTGGTTTTGTCCTTACGAAAAAAATACAGCTCTCCCCCAACCTACAACAGACCAAGAAAAGGCAACAAGCCAGTCCCAAGTCTCACCACAAATGCAGTCGAAAAAGACGGCACGTAGTAACCATCAGCAAGAGACAATAGCTGAGGCAGACACGATCAATTATGATAAAGCCTATCCTCAACTACCTGGTGGACGCTTTCAAATTATCGGGACATTGTCAACTTACGAACTACAAAAAGGCGAGAACATATACCATTTAGCTAAAGAAGTATATGGTGATAAATCATATGCCATCTACATTTTTTACTTTTTAATCAACTAAAAAAATCCCTGACTTGGTTTCTATTGGGACAAAACTCAAACTACCTAAGTTAAGAAAGCGAACAATAAAAAAGTAATAGAACTTTTCTTACTTTTCTCTCCTACCTACAAATCAACATATTAGCATTCGATCTCAAAGAAAAGTTCGTGTTGAGTCTATAACAAGTCTGTTTTGATCTTCGATGAATTCAAGAATAATCCTTATTTTTGCAATCTATGAATGAAATCGCTAGACATATAGAGAATCTTCTTCTAGAACACAAATGCGTAATAGTACCGCATCTAGGAGGATTTGTGACGCAATATGTCTCGGCGCGTTGTATTGAAGACGAAAAGCTATTTTTTCCTCCTTATCGCAGTGTTGGTTTTAATCCTCAGCTTATTGTCAACGATGGATTGTTGGTACAGTCGTATATGAGAGTTTATGATACCTCATACACAGAAACAATACAAATGATCGAAGATGCTGTATTTAATTTAAAAAAACAGAGCTGCAACAAAATGGCTGTTATGAATTAAATGGCGTCGGAACATTAAGTCTTAACATAGACGGGCGTTATAATTTTCGCCCAATTAATTCGGGCATTTTAGCTCCAGAACTATTTGGATTAGATGTGATCCCTATTCAGGAGTTAAATGAAAAACGAGTTGCTCTAAGAAGTCAAGAAGCAACCATACCAAACAAAAAGAACTACACAATTTCTATTAACAGAGAACTCATCAATTATACTCAGCAGCAATAATTGCTATTGTATGTTATTTCTTTGTTTGGGGAGATTCATTCATTCTAAATAACGACTCTCAACCACATCAAGCAGCCGTCGTTCCACTTGTTGAACACATCGATAAGGAAGTAGATGTTAAGGTTAAAGATACTCTCGCTCACAAACAAAAAAAGGTAACAGATCTGATTACAGTTAACAAACAAGTTGAAGAAGATCATCACCAACAAGCAGCAAATGTTCCAACATCATATTATACAATAGTTTTAGCATCTTCGGTTAACAGAAAAATGCAAAAAGCGTTTATAAAACAACTCCGATCTGATGGATTTCAAGAAGGAAAAAAATTCTTTCTAAACCGAAAATGAATAGAGTTGTTTATGGTAAATATGCAACAGCTCAAGAAGCACAAAAAGCATTAACTCTACATAAGCAAGACAGCCGCTTTGAGCAAGGCTGGATTCTACAAGTACCTAAGCTGTCGAACCTATGAAGCGCATACGTTGTCCCAAATGCGATCAAACAATCTTGTTTGATGAAACCCAATATGAGGCAGGACGAATATTGGTTTTTTGAATGTGCAGAGTGTCATAAGCAATTCAAAATTCGATTACCTCGCCCTAAAAACAAACAAGATCTCCCCAAAAACCTTCCCGTTGGCTATCTAACAATCTTGGAAAATGCGTTCCAATTTAAGCAAGTCTTACCAATTATTTTAGGAGAAAAATATCATTGGTCGATCAGTAAAAAGGAACAAAAGCCAATCTTGCTTTTTCGAACCGTTGATCCTAGTATAGATACGACCCATTGCATTATTACCGCTGAAAAAGAAACAGATGGAAAAAAACTCTTTTTGCTACAAGATGCACCTTCAAACACAGGAACATTCTTGCAAAATCAGCTCTTGCAGCCTCGCGAGCAAGCTATTATCAAAGAAGGAGACATTATCAATATAGGGGCTGCAACAATGATCCTCAAGTTAACTGACGAATGAGAGTCTTCATAATCCTACTCTTGTTGCTTATAATAAGTCATTCTATTAAGGCGCAACAACCGTTTAAAGGAAAGTTTTATAGCAAATCAAATCACATTACTTTGCTTTTAGATCTTTATGAGAGCTCTATAGAAGTGCCTGAATATAGCTTCCTCGGGAAAATGAATGGCTATATGAAAGGCGACTCAAGCAGTGATCTATACGGTGTTTGGTTAATTGTTACACACAAAGTTCAAGCTAACAAGGCAACCCCTACGCTTTGTCAATGATATTGGGGCAGATACTCAAGAAGTTGAATTTACAATTAACTCAGACGGCACCTATAGCTACAAAGCTCTAGGAAAGAATTTCATAAAAAAGGCTATTGGAAGGCGCTTAGAGAGTATTCCAGCTCTATTAAAATTTGAATTAATAGGAGATTCAACTTCAAAGCCCTAAATGTCGGCTCTCCATCTCTAATATTGCTGTCAAAGGGCGTGATTCCTAATAATAAATTACTACCTTTTGCAAGCGATTTTTGTACGGACCTACTTTTTATAATTTGGTCTACAACAATCCTATACAAAATAACTTATTCGATATGAAGGCATTTATATTTCCGGGACAAGGAGCACAATTTGTTGGTATGGGTAAACCTCTTTATGAACGTCATCCAATAGCTAAGCAATTCTTTGAAAAAGGCCAATGAAATTCTTGGTTTCCGTATAACTGACATAATGTTTGATGGGTCAGATGAGGAATTGAAACAAACGAAAGTTACTCAGCCTGCTGTCTTTTTTTACATAGCGTCATTAAAGCGCTTTTGTTTAGGTGAGCAATTTAACCCAAATCTAGTAGCGGGTCATTCTTTAGGCGAATTTTTCAGCTTTAGTTGCTGCTCGCTGTTTGAGTTTTGAGGATGGATTAAAATTAGTTGCTGCTCGCGCAAGGGCAATGCAAAAAGCTTGTGAAACTGCTCCTGGAACAATGGCCGCAATCATTGCTTTACCCGATGAAAAAGTAGAAGCTGTCTGTACTGAAGTAAGCAATGATGGACACATTGTAGTTCCGGCCAACTATAATTGTCCTGGACAATTAGTTATTTCAGGTCATCTTCAAGCAATAGAAGAAGCCTGCCAAAAAAACTAAAAAGAAGCGGGTGCAAAACGCGCATTAATCCTACCTGTAGGTGGAGCTTTCCATAGCCCATTGATGCAGCCTGCACAAGAGGAATTAGAAGCTGCCATTGCTACAACAGAGTTTAAGAAGCCTATTTGCCCCGTTTATCAGAATGTAGACGGAAAAGCACATACAAATCCTGAAGAAATTAAGAACAACCTCATTCAGCAACTCACCCATAGTGTATTATGGACGAAAGAAGTTCAAAACATGATTACTGATGGATGTAAAGACTTCACAGAATGTGGCCCTGGTAAAGCTCTTCAAGGTATGATTTACAAAATTGCTCAAGCTCAGGGAACCGAAGTACAAATACAAGGCGTAGAAGAATAAGATTACGCCTTACAATTAGCAAGACCTTGCCTATCTATCCTTAAGGAAACTGATGGACAAGGTCTATTCTTTTTTACTATAACACATGAATTACAGACTTCTGCTTATAGCACTGTCATTTTTCTTTGACTACGATGGCACAAATCAACATTTATCAAGTATTACCAAGACTTTATGGTAATACGCGCAATACTATCATAAAGAATGGCACGTTAGCTGAAAAACGGCTGCGGAAAAATTTGCAGACTTCACCTTGTCTCGCTTAAAAATACATCAAAATGGCTATACACACATTTGGTATACAGGTCTTATTGCGCATGCTACACAAACAGTTTATCCAAATTTACCACAAGATAACCCCGAAGTGGTAAAAGGGAAAGCAGGTTCTCCATACGCTATCAAGGATTATTACGATGTTGATCCGGATTTAGCTACCATTACTCAAAAACAGGATGCAGGAATTTGAAGCACTAGTTGAACGCACGCACAAGGCTGGACTGAAAAATGTTGATTGATTTTTGTACCCAATCACGTTTCTCGCCAGTATCATTCCATAGCGCGCCCTAAAGGAACAAGCGATCTAGGTCAAAATGATGATATAACCAAAGCTTTCGATTCTACTAATAACTTCTACTACTGCCCCAATGAGCCGCTTAAGCTTAATAATATTTTAGGACACGAAGGTTCTTACAAAGAAAGTCCTGCAAAAGGCCACAGGAAATGACCGATTTGATGCAGAGCCGAATAAAAAAATGATTGGTACGAAACCATCAAGCTCAACTATGGTGTCAACTATTTCGACAATCGCTCCAAGCATTTTGACCCCATTCCCGATACATGGGTGAAAAATGACAGACATCCTACGCTATTGGGCCCCAAAAAGGAGTAGATGGTTTCCGATGCGATATGGCAGAAATGGTACCTGTAGAATTTTGGAACTATGCTTTATCTCGCCTAAAGGCAGATTATCCTCACCTTATCTTCATTGCTGAAGTATATAACCCGGCTGAATACAGGAACTACTTACATCAGGGCAAATTCGACTATCTATATGACAAGGTTGGCTTGTATGATACGCTACGCTCTGTAGTTTGCGGTCAGAGTTCGGCATCTGCTATTACCTCTTGCTGGCAAGCGATTGACGACATACGTCCGCATATGCTTAATTTCCTCGAAAACCATGACGAACAACGCATTGCTTCCGACTTCTTTGCAACTAATCCGTTTAAAGCTCTCCCTGCTTTAGTAGTTAGTACTTGTTTAAGCAACAACCCCTTTATGGTTTATGCCGGTCAAGAATTAGGCGAGCGTGGAATGGACGACGAAGGTTTTTAGCGGGTGTGATGGACGAACAACAATTTTTTTGATTATTGGACCGTCTCATCTTATTTGAAGCTCCTTAAAGGCGAAGCCTCGTACACGTCAAGCGAGAAAAAAAGCTAAGCGATTACTACACAAAGTTGCTACAGATTCGCAGGGATACACCTGCTATTTCTCAAGGTAAGATGTTTGACTTGATGTATGTCAACAATACTCGTGCAAACAATTTCAACCCTGATAAACAATATGCTTTCTTACGATCGGATGGTAAACACCACATACTGATTGTAGCCAATTTTGATGCAACCCCCATACAGGTAGGTGTTTGCATACCGGCACACGCTTTTGACTACCTATCACTAAATGCAGGTAGGCACAAAGCGACAGACTTGCTGACGGGCAAAAATGCACTTTAGATTTACAACAAGATAAGATTGTATCATTATCACTTCCCGCCTATGGTGCTACCCTATTAAGTTTTTTAAGCCTTCATACAAGCGTTATTTTTCTTGCAGTTTCCGGAAAAAGTCTCAATGACACTTATCCGGAAGCTTTTTATTGTTCAGGTGCCAAACAACTCGCTTTAAAAAGTCTATAATAATCCGAATCTATCATCCTATTTCTCAACACTTAATATATCGATCATATAACCAGAAAAAAACACATCCAATTTATTATAACATTAAAGCGGCTATATCTTCACAGACATCTTATTTTTGATAGACCAGGACTCATAGTTCCAGTATGAAAAACGGAGGCTGTTTTTTTGTTTGCTGGCACCAAACTATCGTTTGCTGGAGCCAAATTACTGTTTGCTGACATCAAACGATAGTTTGGTGCCAGCAAACAATAAAACTCCCTCAACAAATAGTTACCAATTACTCTCAAAAAGCTCCCAAAACTCATTGAAGACATTAAGATTTTTATTTATCCTCCTTCTTTTAAGTTAGATTTCAATACATAACATTTCCTTTATCTTTGGCCATCTTGGTACACTGTTGTAAAAAAATACTTTGTAAAAATTCCCTTTTTTTCTTGTCTTTTTGAGGTGAATTTCGATTTCAAGTTTTACTATAAAAAGAAATGCATAAATATTTATGTTAGAGGATTTATCATAATCTAAGTTATTCTATTTATTCACCAAAAAGCGAACTATATATTATTCGTATGTTTGACATATAAATCACATCACAATTGGCTCAATAAACCTGTTTCCAATCTGATAACAAAGAATAGATTCTGAGAATCAAATATATACCATATTATACTTCCTTTCAAAAAGCACTCTATATCAATTCGTCGCGCGAAAAACGCATTATACAGATGAAAAAGGCCAAAGATATTTGCTATATCAAGAATATGTGTTACTTTTTGCACTCGCATTCACACCGAGTGAATTGGTGCGTTAGTTCAGCCGGTTAGAATGCCTGCCTGTCACGCAGGAGGTCACGGGTTCGAGTCCCGTACGCACCGCTTTAAGTACTCTGAAAATAGTATCAGAGATTTCTAAAGAAAATCGTAAGTATCATAACTTCAAGGAGTTATGATACTTTTTGTTTTGTATCACTTCCTCTTTTCGGAGTATGTGTAGATACACAAAAAAATATCCCAAAAATACTCCACAACGGCTACAATTCAGCTACAGAAATTCTTGAATTTCAAAAATTGTAGCCAAGAGTGGCTACAGAGTACATCAAGAGTACGTAAGAATTGCTCATCATTTGAAAATTATATTGAACTTTGCAGCATGGTTGTGGATACAAATGGCTACACAACTTTTTAGTTTTGGCTACACAAAAATCCATACTATGGCTACAATTAAAAACAAGTATTTATGAAGTCAATTTTTTTAAGTCAACATTCTATCTTAGAAGTAATTATGTGAACAAAGAAGGGAAGAATCCTGTGATGTTGAGAATCTATCTCAATAATGAGCGTCTCTCGATTGGATCAACGGGGATCTCTGTTTTTGAAGTCTCTTTGGGATATTGACAAAAGAACGTCTCAAGGGTCGAACAACTGAAGTCCTGAGGACGAATTTGCAACTCGATAATATCAGTACTGGGTTGCTTAATATCTTCCGACGTTTGGAGTTTTCTGATGATTTGTGTTTGGAACGAATCAAAGAAGAGTTTTTAGGAAAGAAAGGGGACATAGATACGTTTATGGCTCTTTTCGAGAAGCATAATGAAGACTTCCGAAAGCAAGTAGGAGTTTCTGTATCTGCTACTACTTTGCGAAAGTATGAATTATGCAAGCGTCACTTTGCAGAGTTCCTGAAGCAGAAATATGGTCGGACAGATATAAAGTTGTGTGAATTAAATTATACAGTCATCTATGATTTTGACCTTTATCTTCAAACAGTTGCCGGGCAATGTCGTAACACAGCAACAAAGACAATGAAGATTTTTAAGACAATAACCATTTTAGGTCGAAAATTGGGTGTGCTGCACCATGATCCGTTTGCTAATTACCATTTTCACTTGGAGCTTGTCGACAGAGGATTTCTCACTGATGAAGAAATTCTCAAAATTGTGAATAAAAAACTTACGATACCTCGTCTATCTCTTGTCCGTGATATATTCATTTTCTCATGTTTCACAGGGCTATCATACATAGATGTTGCCAATCTCACACCAGAACATTTAGTTAATATGGACGATAAACAGTGGATTATGACGAAGAGACAGAAGACGAATGTAGAATCTAATATTCTTCTTCTTGATATTCCAAAGCAGATTATAGCTAAATATAACAATAATACTTATCGTGAAGGAAAACTGTTTCCTGTACTAAGTAATCAAAAAAATGAATGCTTATCTAAAAGAAATAGCTGATATTTGCGGTATTGTCAAAAATCTTACTTTCCATATGGCTCGCCATACATTTGCGACCATGTCGCTCAGCAAGGGCGTTCCTATGGAAAGTGTGTCGAAGATGTTGGGGCATACCAACATTAAAAACTACACAAATTTATGCCCGTATTACCAATAAGAAAATAGAAAAACGATATGGAACAGTTGGCTGGCAAGTTAGACAAGTTCAATGTTGCTATGGGCATCAACTCAAAATAATGTACAATCCTAAACCAAGAAGATTATGACAACAACAAAGAAAGAACTTTCTTACTTCCGTTTGAAGTTGGAAGCGTATCTCGGAGAGCATTTTTCCAGAGAGAGTGAATGAAAATACGTTTATAACTAATCGCGCAGACGAAGCATTGACAGCTTACTGCGATGCTATAGCACAAGGTTTTTTTCTCACCCAGAGGCTGAGACAATGGCAAGTGAAGTCTTATACCAAGGTTTGCACTTTTCCAAGTATGACACGCTTGTATCTGTCTTGGAGAATGAGTTTGAGAAAAGAACTGCCCTCCCCACTCCCCGAAAGACTGTCCCCGATACTTTTTGAAGAATAAGGCTGTGCAAAGTGTTTTCGATAAGTATGAACTGACAGACGACTTTGGCGCAAGTCCAGAGTATGAGAAACTCTACACCGAACTGACAGGGATAATCGTTCTGATTATCGAGGTCAATGGTCTGCCAACAGTCGATAGTGAAAACATGACTTGATGTAACACCATCGGGAACTTTTGTAGTGTCAAGAGCCAAGATAACCATTCTTCCCCACACACCAATAGTTTTACAAACACTTGGCTTTGTGTGGAAGAGTATCTTGTTATTGCTCTTGAAACTATAAAAAGCTCCGATATGAATACAATCATCATGAATCAAGATGTTCTTAAAAGTGCGATTTCTCGCCGAGACAATAGAAGCGAGCTTCCATTGTCCTCACGGCTTAACGAAATCGTTCACACACCTGCCTTCATCAAGGCAGACGCATCGAATAAAACCGATAATATCAAGCAGCAATCGACTTCGCCCAAGCAAGTCCGCCGCTTCGGTTGGACACGCTTCATCGAACTCGCTATCCTACTTTCCATCATTATCGGTGCCATTTGGCTTATCTCGAAGATTGTAACGCCGCAAGTCGTAACTGCCGTCTCTGTCATTGCAGGTTTTCTGATACTACGCTTTATTGTCAGGGTAATTCTAAAAGTGACAATTACGCTGCTGAGCATTCTCTTTTGGTTGGCTATTCTCTGTGCCATCCTGCTATGCGTGCTTTGAGAAGCATAGCTCAGTAAAACTTTCCATTTGATTTCATCAGGTGGGGGTGTGTCAAAACTAAGAATTCAGAAAAAGCTTCCTTTCATATTAACAGTTTCACTCCCTCATAAATATTAAAGTAACCGTTATCATTGAGTTATTAACTCTTTGGTAACGGTTATTCTTCTACAAAATGATAGCTGTCTTTAGCTGAAAACGAGTTTTGACACACCCTCACCTTTTTCTATTTCCCACTATGGGCGTTGCACTTTCGCTTCCTTTCCTATGCTCCACATGATGCGAAGTCAAGGAGACGGATGCTGTTCTCCTTTTTATCCGCAAAGGTAGTACGGGGCATGTGGCTTTCAAAAGGTCTGTGCCGCTTGGTTTGTCTGGAAAAATCTCCACACCTACGGGTTGTATTTCCCGACAAAACCTTGTGTAAGCCAGCCCCGCTACCTCTATTTTTGCTACAAAAAGGAATCAGCATACTCCGATCTTTGGACGCATAAAAATGTCGCTATGGATAAGCAAAAAGTAAATACAACATCTTCGATGAACAGAAAAGGATATAGCTCCTCCTCTCATTACCGCATTAACCCTACGGCTGAAAAAGAGTGAGCAAGTGTTGGCAATTAAGTTTGTACAATGGGACGTTCCCCCTTTGGAGAGCCTTTGTAATAGCAAAGTATATCTCCTGCGTATGAAACTCTATCGTGGCGAAATGATGAGCCGTGAGGAAAAGAATTGGCTATGTGAAGCGGTGAACTCAAACACCTATTTCCGAACAGCCGTTCCACTGCAAGGCTATCGCTTTGACTTCTTTGATGTACTGAAGAAATATCTTGTCAATCAGTACGGACAATGGACAGAGTATTACGCACCTGACAGAACAAGCCTAAGAGCCTACCTATATGGACGCATCAATCAAATAGTAGAAATCCCCAAATACTAAGCAATATGAAAGGAACAGAACATTTCACACGGACAATAGCCGAGTATCTCAATCAGCGTGCTATGGCAGACCCCTTGTTTGCCCCTAACTTGATGAAACCGAACAAGAATATCGAGGAGTGCATCACCTACATTCTTAATGAAGTGCAGAAAAAGCGGCTGCAACGGCTTTGATGATGATGAAATCTTCTCTATGGCTGTTCACTACTACGATGAGGACGATATAGAGGTCGGCAAGGCTGTCTCTTGCCGAGTAGCCGTTAATCACATTGTAGAACTCACGGAGGAAGAAAAAAAGCCGAAGCAAGGCAGGAAGCCATTAAGCAATATCAGCGTGAGGAACTTGCCAAGTTACAGAGCCGTAACGCACGAGCGAAAAAGACTGAGAACGCAACAACCCAAGTACAACCATCACTATTTGATTTTTTTAAGCCTATGAAACCGAGAAACAAATTTGAAAAAGGCAGTTTTGGAACAAAGCAAGCATCTTCGCCCGATAACCAAGACACAAAGCAAATGGGCATTCCGTGAGTGTATAGACCACTTCGCCTACCGCTTGCCAAAAAGGTCGCACCACTTGTATGGATTGTGGGCATAGTTGGATAATGGACAAACAGAGAGAAACTTGCCCTTGCCCTCATTGCAGGGCAAAGTTGCAGGTCAAGGAAACATACGAGCGCAAGTTGCAGCAGAAGCAGTATTTCACCATACTTACTACTTGTGGAGAGTTTCAAGTATTGCGTATGTTCCTACTTATTGTGGGTATGGAGAAAGGTTACAAAGCACAGACTTCTATAATTGAGATTGGGCAATATTGGTGGAATATGCAGGGACGAAAAGCTGTGGTTGCCATACAGAGGGTATTGGGACACTATGTTGATACCTTTTCCTATTATAGTCCTATGGCGATACGCAACGATAATGAAGCCTATCAGCATATTCATTCACGGATGGCACTATCCAAGTACACGTATTGAGAGCGTGCAGGAACATTTGGAAGAAGGTGTATCAATGCACCATTGCGTATTCTCTAATGCATATTACCTTAAGGAGGACTCCCTTATCCTTTCGGCTACCATTGAAGGCAAGCGAATAGAAACGATTGAAGTATCATTAAGAACATTGGAGGTGGTGCAAAGTCGTGGAGTGTGCAACAAGAACACGGAATACCACGAGCAGATAGTAAACCTTGTAAACGCTAATCGAGGACTTATAAGCCGGAGAATGAAAGCAACAGCATAAAGTATGAACCATTAAATTATCAGAGATATGAAGACAGAGATTGAAAATATTATCTACAATTGGGCGGATGAGATACCGCATATTCTCATTAGGGGTGATTAATGCGATAACCCTATCCGACAACAAAAGAGGAGTTAAGGACGGCTATCAACAAAATAGCTGAAGAAACAGAACTTGACAAATTCTTTTGCATACGGCTATAGCGCACATCACTTTTTGGCTCACGCACCGCAGAATATCCAATGGAGAGCCAAAGGAATATAGATTATTAAAGGTTGAATTTTAAGATTATGAAGAAGAAAGTTTACAGAGTTCGGACGCAATATGTCTTTGAAGGAGTGTTCGATGTGGTTGCGGAGAGCAAAGAAGACGCACGGCAGAAAGTCCTGCAACATTGTGGGTTGGTTATGGGTGGAAGCATTCACAGCACTTTGCCCGATGATGAGATAAATTGGGCATTTGACAGACACCCCTACAAACGAATAGACAGAATAATGAAAGTGCAAAAATATCCTTCTGAATAATAGCAAGAGCCACGCAAATTTTAGGTTTGCGTGGCTTCTTTTCTTTATCTTTGAACGAGCAGGCGACCAAAGAAAAGAAGCAAAAGAAAGTCGCAGAATTATCTTGCAAAATTCACTTTAATTCTTATAAGGCTTCTATTTTTTCCCAAGGAAATGTAGGGTTTGAAAAAAATGACTATATACAGCAGTCGGCAAAAATAAGCATTCTCTTAATCCGAGCCTTTCAATTATAGCTTCTGGTCTGAAATCAAATTGTTTATTTATAAAATCAATAAGTTTTTTTATCTGCATATCCATTTTCAGTTTCTACTTGAACCATTACAGGATATTCTTCTCCAAAGGCGTATGCAAGAGCTATCTTACATTCATCTGCAAATCCATTTGCAACGACGTTTTTTGCAACATATCGTGCCATATATGAAGCACTCCTATCCATCTTAGTTGGATCTTTCCCAGAGAAAGCACCTCCCCATGACAAATAAGACCGCCATAAGTATCTGCTATTATCTTACGACCTGTTACCCCTGTATCGTTTTTCAATTCCGCCACTAAGAAATTCTGATTTTTTTATTAATCTCAATATCAACATTCTGACAATCTACTAGATGAGATAGAACATTCTCTATTATTTTCATGTTCCCAAAAAGGTGTGTTCTATATTTCCTGTATTTTTGTACATTTATAATTATGGTTTCAATACTATTCTCAGTCATAGTGACTTGTACTTTCCCATCAGGTAGTAAGTAATCAGTATTTATTCTAAAGTTATCAATATTCTTAGCTATAGAATTTGATAAATAAACACCATAGGGGAGAAAGTTATACTTATTATTAATTGCATAACCATACATAATCCCTTGGTCACCTGCCCCACCCTAACAAAAAGACCTTTTTTTAAGTTGAGCAGATTGGCATCTAAGCAAATTACGAATATATATCTGATTGTTATATCCTATAGACTGATATAATGGATTTATTATAGAGGAAAGTTCTATACTCTCAACACCATCTATCTCACCACTAACTATAATTTCATTTCCAGTCCCAAGACATTCGATAGCAGTATGCGCGTGCTTATTCTTTGACAAACACACGTCCAAAAATTGCATCGCTGATTTGATCACAAACTTTATCTGGATGTCCTTTTTAGCACACTCTCTGTTGTATATCTTTTCATTGTCTATTTTTATTTTTATATAGAATTTTTCATATTATTCCATTCTTCTGTTAATTCTAGATTCATCTTCTTATAAACAGCATCGCTAATCTCAGATTTGTTATATGCTAAGGTGGATTCATATTCAAGAACCATAAAGAAAGCTTCTTGAATAATTTCTTTCTTTGAAACTTTAGTTCGTGAAAAAAATATTCTTTAAATCTTTTGTATAGAGCTGACAATCTAAAATAAAAATATAATATGATATACGGTTTTGATAAAAAAAGAAGTTGAAAGGAATAATTGTAACAATGGCATCGCAAATCTATAATTTCCAAAAGCCATAAAATGCAAAGAAGAGAAGAAAAAGAAACGCTAAAGAACTGAATAAAACTTCCTTTAATAGTGTAGCTTTAACAAGCCTATAGGTAAAGAAGCAATTTTCAAAGCAATTAACTAACATCTTATACGGTCCTAAATCAATGGTATCATTATCATAATAATTTGTAACGGGTTTATTTAGAAAATGACTGCCAAGAGAATTATCTATAAATCCTTTCCTTCTTGAACTTGCTACCATTGGTTGCATTATAATTTCTACAATTATATACAACAATGCATATGATATAATAGATATGTAACTTAAAATATTAAATAAATCTGTACAGTTTCTCCCATTCACAACAATATATGGAATGATAACAAGAATAATTGGGATGACTAATGTTATCCACAATAAAACTGTCTCAATACTCCTACATCGTTTTTAAACGAGTATAGCTTATTTCGTATGGTAATTGGCGTTTCATTTTTGCAAAGTTACTAATTTATATTTACTTATTTGTAATTTACGAATAAATAAATCTATGTCATAAAAAGTCAGGGAATATAAAAACAGCGCAAACTCCACTTTCCTGCGCTTGACTAACCCATTCAGCACTTTTCCCCTTATATCGGCAGAACGAAACATACTCCCAATAGTAGTTTCTATCTCCAGCTTCTATTTTTCGTAGCAGTCGGCTCTTGGGATGCTTGCCATAACCCAGCAGACGCCCTACACCCACGTTATAGGCAAGCAAGGTGAGTAGCAGGGCATCCTTCCCATACCCTTTGAAGTGTTCAAAGCATTTCCAAAGGTCGGCACGGAGCAGGGAGTCAGCTTGCCGTTCTGTCATATCCGCAGTGAAACGTTCTCCAGGTTGCAGCTGATGCCCATATCCAACATACGGATAATTCTTCCAGCTGTGCATGCCCTCAAAGTATTTTACTACAACTACTGCACGCTCAAAAGGAGGCAAGTCTGCCAGCCGCACCCTGCGCTGGGCAAGGATTGGCTGACAGAAAAGGCAGAATACACAAAGTAAAATGAAAGCATTTATCGTTCGCATCAATTACGCTTTTAGTGGTGAGAAGATGCAGGCTTATCCTTGCCATCTTCCCGCTCGTTGTTGAAACTAAAGGTCAGCTGCTGAACCCTGCCGAAACTATCCTCCACATATACATCAATCGTCTGGCGGTCGGCTGAGAGCGAAGTGTAGTATAAGCGGAATACATCTTTTTGTCAGTGGATAGCGGTCGTTCGGCTTGAATACCGTACCATTATCATTTCTTAGCAAGCCCTTGCCGTCAGACTGGAAATAACGTATCGTATAGCGAGTGTCGACAAACTCACCGCCCCGCTTAAGCGTGCAGCGTATCTCAGCCGTCTGTCCCTTTATGATGTCTTTCTGAACCGGCATTGTCTCCACCGTAAACGGATAAGACTGCTGAACATCCAAATCCCTATCACAAGCAGATAGGCAAAAACACGGCAAGGGTCAGCACACCCCATTACCCAAATCGTATTCAATATCTTCTTCATCTTTTTCTTCTACTTAAAAGTTAAACCTTAGTCCTACAGAAACTGCCGGACGAAAACGATGCACGTCCGTTCCAAATAGGAAACGTCCCTGCGCCTTTACAAGAAAGAGAACCCTGTCCATTAGGAACACTTCCACCGAGCCATGCACGGCACCGCCATAGACAAAGCGGGAACGGTCGAGCAGTGTTGCCCCATCGGGCAGCAGCTTTTTATCCTCGTTCAGCTGTTCATAGCCACCCAAAGCGGATATGCCTCCATAGAGAAACACGTTCATACCTCTGTCGGAAAGAACAGGGTGCATATAGCCCACCTGCAAGAGTGCATCCTTGAGTTTTACGTTATAACTTCTGTACGGCATATTCTGCTGTTCATACTCTGCCATAACAAAGGTATAATTCTCATGCCCCAAATATCGAGCAAGTGATGCTCCCATACCGAAATTGTCAGCTGCAAGGAACTTTTCACCCTTAATAAGTGGAACACTCCCTACGACCTCTACGCCCCTTTGCTTGGGTATCAGTCGCTGTGCCTGCGATGGCAAGCTAAAAGCCATTGCCACCGCTGCACAAACCGATAAAATGATTTTCTTCTTCATAATGTCTACCATTTCAGTTTGAGGTTATCAATCTTCTTTTGCCAACTGCAGGTCTTCTGCCGTTACATAAAAGGTCAGCGTACGACCGCCATTTCTCTCATAGAGCGTCACTTCAAGCTGCTTATCTTCTGCAAGAGAGAACTGCTCGAGCGCAAACACACTGTGTTCACTACTCATACCACGCACCTGCATCACCTGATGATAGGCACGAAGTGGCTGAAGCACCTGCTCTTGTATAGCGGTGCGCTTTGCCATCTTCTTATCAACCACCTTGAATGTGATAAAATCCACCGAGTACGAGCATATTCGTGCTGTTTTCCATACGAGTGTGGAAATACAGCAAAGCCATTATGGGCATACAAGCCACGAAGCAGGAACTTCATACCAAACTGCTGTGCACCGATATGTTTGATGGTACGCTTGTCGTTCTGATAGATAGTCTGCATCATCAGTTTTACTAATATGGGAGACTCGTTGCCGAGTTCCTTAAAGTAAATATCAGAGCGATTGCTTGGCAGGCGTCCGTCCGTTGGTGACAAGAAGTCTTTCATCTCGATGCTCAACTTCTCCGGCTCATCAGCATATTTTTACGTTGAAAGCATAGAAAGAGCCGTCCTCACAGATGACACTCATATTGGTTTCCATCTCAAAGTCCTTCACTGAAGCCTTTACACGTAACACGTTCTCTGCATCCTCTGCCTTTCCTGCAATGATATTCTGTGAACCTAAGTCTACATAACGAATGGCAGAAGGGAAGATAAGATGCACGGTCTTGTCAAAGGTAACGTCAAGACCATACGGCAGTACGACACGCCCCGTTGGTATGGCACGGCTCATTCCTTGAAAGAGTTCGCCCGAAGTAAGCGGACGGCTCGGTGTCAGACCATCATTGTTTTCCTGTGCTGTGGCTGTTGCTCCCACCAAGGTAAGCATAGCCATTGATAAAATAATTTTCTTCATTGTTCCTTTTGATTTGATGTTATTTTTTACTTATCATTTTCGATTGTTTTATTTGGACTGAACCAAGAAAAGGCGGTAGCCACCCTTGAGCGTTACCTTGATAGTACGCAGTTTCTTCTGAAGCAACTGACTTGCACCCTGCATCACCCCACGGGCAGCCTCGGAGATAATCTGGTCCTTGGCAGAGGAAGCGAAAGTAAAGGAGGTTCCCATTGAACCACCGATGTTCGCCCCGACTTCCTTAAGCGCATTGATGTCCTCCGAACCTGGTATATACACACCCTCCTGTCCGTCCATGTCGTATGCCGAGAGCTTGACGGCTATGATATGCCCGTCTACCTCAATGCTTTTTGATAAGCAGGTGCATACGGTTACCTTCTATCTTAGCGACGGCTATGAGTCGGCTCTGTCGTGGAATGTGCAGCCCCTCTACCTTGGCACTTTCAAGCAGACGGAGTACGACATTGTCGCCCTCCTTAAGAACAGTAGTCCTGTCCACGACAACTTTAAGCGTATTAGCGCAACAAAGATGGAGGACTACCGGTAAGCGAATGAAAGCCCATATTACGAGCCTTCTTGCCGTATTCCTCCATAAAAGTACACATCGCTCATAGGCTGGTCAAGTGAAGAAACTATCTGCCTTCGCTCCGGCAGAACTTCCATTGCAGGCTTTTTCATTCTGCATGGTCTTGCCCTTAGCGGCTTCAAAGCCACCTGCTGTATCTTCCGTTTTTTTCCTTTCCTGCCGTCAGACCATTATTGAAGGTAGGTGGAGTTGATGCTTTAGGGAGATACTTTGCTGCCATCTGATAGCTCTTTTCCATCAAGGCAAGCTGCCGTTTCCCTTCATTGTCCTCCTTACTATCCTTTTGAGATAGTTCTTTCTTTAGATTATCTATCTCCGAGCGCAAGGCTTCACGCTCCTGCTCGTGTGGGTCAGGGAGCGTAAAAAGGAGTTCAAGAGGCGATTATTCTCTTCATAGCGATGCATGAGTTTTTCTATCTTTGCCGTAGAAGCAGCTGTTTTCTGCACGCTGCTCCTCTGATGGAGCAGTGTTCTGTGCAAAAATAGTCCGATAGTCTGCCCATCTCCTCGCGGGTCTGTTCCTCCTCGTGTGCCTTGTCGCCCTAATTCATAGGCTTTGAGCTTGTTCTCCGTCAGTTTTTCTGTTGTTGCCTGCGGGATGCTGTCATTGAGTCCCTGTTCCGCTGCGGTCTTATCCTTGCCCGAAGGTGCGAAGATAAAACCACATTGAAAGGGCAAACAGCAGTCCTAATCCTCCGAAGACCAAGCCTTTTCTTCATTTGTTCTTTCTGTTTATTATCCATTTTCTTTGATTGTTTGATGATGTTGTAGGTAAAAATTGCCGTGTAACTCGTGTAAAGTGCTGTCTGTCCGTATCGGACTGTCCGTCAGCTTTCCCGTGGGGATGGGTAGTTTCTCCTTCTTTGGAGGAAGGAAGAACTGCGCTATCATCCAAAGCGAGCAGAGCAGATAGATGAAACTCAGCCCATAGACGATTTTCCTTTCTCTGCCTTATCGTGAGCCTTTCACAACGATGGCGGAGCCACAGGTGAAAGCGCAGATAGTGACGTGAGAGTAAAAAGTTTCTTTTTCCTTGCCATAGCCTTATCGTTTATAAGTCTGTATATCCCTGTTCTCCTTGACAAGGAAGTTCTCCATAAGAAAACCTTGCGGGTTATTGTCCGAACGGACAGAGTTTTGCAGCGTGCAGGTCGTAACAAGACTGCGCTCTGTAACGTTACTCTGACGGACGATAAACTCCCGTGCATAGGTTGTTACCGCATAAGGGTAAGTATTAAAGTTGCAGTGGATAGAGTCCACCTCTATGCGCTGATTGACATTACCCGATATGGCGCGGTTATAATAACCTTTCTCTGCCAAGTCTTTGTAATAGTTGAAAGCCGACTTGTCACACAGCACAAAGGCACGCTCCATATTCTTCTCAATGGCATCCTTGTCAGGCGCAATGGTGAAGAACAGCTCATGAAAACGGCGCACGTGTTCTCTTGCCTCCACGGGACGATTACGACTTGCATCCTGACTGAGGGCAAGCATGAGCGACTTTCCCTGGTCAAGCACATAGATTTTCTCCCTCTGCTCCTTTGCGAAGCTGTACGAGGCATAGACGGCATAACCGCTTACTGCCACACAGACGATGGCAAAGACAAAGGCGTAGAGTCTTATCTGTCTGAATGAAGTCTCGATATTACCAAGTGATTTGAATTCCATTTTTTTCTTCTTTTTTTGATTGATTATTTTCCTTTGAGCAGTGCACCCTTGATCCGTCCACCGACATTTCCCACAGCAGCACCTGCGCCAGCCATAGCAGCCTTGCCACCGGTATATGCGCCTTGCGCACCATGCTGTGCTGTCTGGTTGACATTACGACCGTATGAGCCGATACCACCTCCAGCTTCGATAATCCAGCCTGCCACGGTAGGTACACAGAAGTAGCCTACAATACCGATGAGGAAGAAGACGATGTAATACCATGTTCCCGAATCAGGCAGGTAGTTAGGGTCGCTGAGCGCTTCGATGTCCTTTTGTACCATCAGCACCTGTATCTTCGTAAGCAGTGCCGTAAGAATAGAGCTGACAGGCAGCCACAGGTAGACAGAGATATAGCGTGAGAACCATGCCGTAAGTGAGCCTGCAAGACCATCCCATACGGCAATGCCGAAGACTATCGGACCGAGAATGGCAAGGACGATGAGTATGAAGGTGCGCAGTGTGTCGATGATAAGCCCTGCAGCATGGAACAGGAGTTCTAAGAGGTCGTGTACCATCTTCATAATCCATTGCTTGGTCTGATAGGCAGCACGCTCGGCATACATACCCGCTATCGTCACAGCATCTTCAGGTCCGATGATGCCCATTTCCTCTATCTTCTCATCGAACTTCTCGTTGGAAACAAGGTAGGCTGTTTCAGGATTCCTAAGGTAGGCTTCCTCCTGCAGCTTGTCCCGCTTGGCAGTAAGTTCGGCAAGATTCCCCTCCTGCTGGTGTACCATCATCTCCGTTCCCTGCACTACGGGCGAGAGAACGGCATTCATCGTACCCAATACGACTGTCGGGAAGAACATGATGCAAAAGCCCAGCACGAAGGGACGGAGAAGCGGAAAAACGTCTATCGCCTCGGCACGGGCAATGGAAGCCCATACCCGAAGAGCAATATAAAAGAGCGCACCCAAGCCCGCAATACCCTTTGGCAATGCCCGTCATCTGGGCACAGAGTGGCATCATCTCATCATAGGTGGAGCGTAGCAGCTCATGTAAACTGGCAAAATCCATAAGCAAAAGTTTTTTATGAAAGTTCTTTCAAGTTCTTTTTTTTCTGTGGATTTACCAATACCTGCTTGCCGTATTACCATAGAGTGCCTTAACAGAGGCAAGGTTGTTCTTCTCCCTTGCACGCACATAGCTCACGGAGATGTTTTTCCTTGTGTAGTAGGATACAAGCGAGCGGTTTTCTCTCAGCGTGGTATAGATACGGTCGATTGCCTGCATACGCTCGTGGTCGTTCATCGAGAAGACATTACTCTTGACAATGGACTTTAGTTCCTTGAGACTCTCACCGCTCTGCTCCAAAAAGTTTGGCATAGCCCTGAAGCCATCGCAGCAAGTTCTGAAGGGCGGAAATTCTTGTCCGAAAGCATCTTCTTATACGAGGTGACGTAAATCTCCGAGATGTCACCCACCATAAGGATACACTCCTTGACCTTGTAGGCATCTCCAATGAGGTTATTCACCTTCTTGAGTGCATCGTAATACTTCTTGGTGTCGTTGTAAAGCTTCTCCACCTCCTTGAACCCGTCAAGGGTATTCTTCACCGTCTTCGAGGCGGTGGCTATCTCCTTAACCGAATTGACGATGTTGCCGGCAAAATTGCCAGGGTCGCTCACTACCCACTGTGCGTGGGCTTTGGGAACAGAAAGGCTCAATCCTAAGAGAGCCATGAAAATATACTTTTTCATTGTTACTATAATTTTTGATGGTTTGTACTTATTTCTTTTTATTGTTTCTTTTTCTCTATGGCAAGCTGACGGATAGCCGTTTCGATATCCCCACCAAGCTGTGCCGCCCTGTTCAGCACCTCCACCTTCTCGGTTTCCTCCGTGGTGTAGGTCAGGTATTCCTCCATGCTTACCTCCGTGGCATAGACAGCACTCTGCATACCGCCCAGACCTATCCAAACTTCCTTGTAGAGTCGGTTCGGGTCATTGTTCTGGTTAATGGAGAGTATCTGGCTCTTTTCCTTTTCCGAAAGACCAAGCATCGCCTGTATACCATCGAACTTGGTCATGTACTTGCGCTGGTCAAGCAGTATTTTGCAGTCGGAGTTGTTGATGATACTTTCCTTGACAATGGGTGACTGGATGATATCGTCTACCTCCTGCGTTACGACAATGGCTTCCCCGAAATACTTTCTCACCGTCTTATAGAGATACTTGATGTAGTCCGCCATATTTGCCGAAGCAATGGCTTTCCACGCTTCCTCAATAAGTATCATCTTGCGGATACCCTTTAATCGGCGCATCTTGTTGATGAAGGCTTCCATGATGATAATCGTTACCACAGGAAAGAGGTCCTTGTTGTCCTTCACTTGGTCAATCTCAAAGACGATGAAGCGTTTACTTAGCAGGTCGATGTTCTTGTCCGAGTTCAAAAGGAAATCATATCGACCGCCACGATAGTATTGCTTCAATGTCGTTAAGAGGTTGTTGATATTGAAGTCCGAGAGCGTCACCTTGATGTCACGCTTTTCCATATCCTTTCGGTACACGTCCCGCAGATACTCATAGAAGGTATTAAAACAGGGTGTAACGCTGTGGTCAGCACATATCAGCTCGATATAGGAGTTTACGGCTGAACCAAGTTCACCAGCTTCCGTCTTAGTGATATGCTCATCGGCACTCTTCCAGAGCGTGAGCAGTAGCGTACAGATACTCTCCCTTTTTCTCTACATCGAAGAAGTAATCATCCGTATAGAAAGGGTTGAAGGATATCGGACTTTCATTAGTATAGGTGAAATACACACCATCCTTGCCCTTAGTCTTGCGGTGGATAAGTTCACACAAGCCTTGATATGAGTTACCCGTATCGACCAAGAGGACGTGCGCCCCCTGCTCGTAATACTGGCGTACCATGTGGTTGGTAAAGAAAGACTTGCCACTACCCGAAGGACCCAAGATAAACTTGTTACGGTTGGTGATGACTCCCTTTTTCATCGGCAAATCAGATATATCCAAGTGGACAGGTTTCCCTGAAAGGCGGTCTGCCATCTTGATGCCGAAGGGAGAGAGCGAGTCCTTATAGTTCGTCTCTGCCGTAAAGAAGCAGAGGGCAGGCTCGATGAAAGTATAGAATGACTCTTCTGCTGGAAAGTCTGCCGCATTGCCGGGAATACCCGCCCAGTAGAGCGTTGCCGCATCAATGGTATTGTGACGTGGGTGGCATTCCATAAGAGCAAGTGCAGAGCCTACGTCATTCTTGATTTGGCGAAGTTCTTCCTTATCGCTGCTCCATGCCAATACGTTAAAATGGGCACGGATAGAGGTCAGTCCCTGTGAGTGAGCAATATTGAGATACTCCTGTATCCACTCCTCGTTGATTTGGTTGCTACGGCTGTAGCGTGCCAGCGAGTGCATATTCCTTGCCTGCTTCTCGAAGCGTTCAAGATTGGCGTCGCTGTCCTCGATAAAGAGGTACTGGTTATAAATATGGTTACAGGGTAGCATCAACCCCTACGGGAGAGGCAAAGGAAAGACGGCAGTCGCTTCGGTCGGTCGATAATCGCTCATATCGGCTGTCTGTGCTGACCGTTGTAGGCAGGTCGTCCGTGTCGGAGAGCGTATGCAGACAAATCATATTGTCGCCCACACGTACAAGGTCTGCGCCCAAGCGGATGTCCTCCAACGAGGCGTGTCTTTCTTCCGAGAGGGAGAAATAACGGTCCAAGAGACCGCCTTTTTTTCCTTTGTACCAATCAATTCATCTTCAGTCATACGGACAATTCTTAGCTGCTCGGTATCGTTGATGATACGCTCGAACTGGTCTACTGCTTCCATAAACTTCATCACTTCGTCCTTGTTGGTAATCTCTTTTGGTAGCAGGTGTCCACGGCAGAGCGAAGAGAAATTGCTCTGCTGTGCCATACGCTGCTTGTTGGTCTTGGTAAGGAAGAGATAGACTGAGTGGTGGAGATACGGACGCTCATTGAAGTGCCGCTCAGAGGAACGGGCAAGGAAGCTCAGTCCGCCATCGGAAAGCTTTCCTTGATAGTCCTCCTTAATGAACCAGTCCTGCTTGTGTACGATGCTGTAATTGGGTAGCACCTTGATTGCCTTATGCCAGGCTGAGTGCATTGCCTCGTATTCTGTAGAAGTGACGGTAAAGAGTTCGGGCAATTCCACACGGAAAGCCACCGTGATGTCAGCATCTTTGCTCACCATGCAGCCCTGCTCGATGGAGAGCAGCAGGGAACTTTGATTCAAGGGTCGTTATCTTGCTTTTTGTTTCTCATTTTTTTGCTTTCTTTGGTTGAAGATTACGGATAAGGTGGCAGACCGTACGGCGGTTCACAAGGTAGCGTGGGTGCATACGTACTGCTCCTTTTTTCATCAGCCCATATTGCCCATACTTTCTATTCATGGTGAACGTTTGCCACACCACTATGGTGGCACCCACTACACCTATGACAAGACAGGCTATCTGACTGATGCCGCAGAGATAGAGAATGACCACGAGAATGAAGACTGCCAGCAAGCCTCCTGCAAAGAGGAAGAGATACTGTACCTTCAAGCCCTTGAACTCTACCGTCCGACCTACACCTTTGTTGATTTCAAATGCAGCCATTGATTTACAGGAAGAAACTTCTCAAGATAGTGGCAGCCACGATGAGGAAGATACACGCACCGAACCAAGAGGCTGCGGTCTTACTCGTATCGGGGTCACCACTTGAGAACTTGTTATACACTTTTATTCCTCCAATCAACCCCACTACCGCCCCTACGGCATAGATGAGTTTCGTGCCGGGATCGAAGTAGGAGGTTACCATTTTTGTAGCTTCATTGATACCGGCAATACCGTTGCCTTGTGCGTATGCTCCTATGGTGGCAGTCATCAGTAGGAGCATCATCAGTGTAATTTTTTTGTTCATTTTGTATGTTATAATTTTTAAGTGTGATAAAATTGCTTGTTCTTAAAAGGAAGGGGAAAGAGAGCACATTTTTCATGTGGAAACCTTGTAGCTGTTAATGAGCCGTTTTCTTTTCCCGCTTCCATCGTTGATTGTTTACAGATAATATGAAAGAGGCTTGTCGTCGTCATTATCGGATGAAGTGTCAGAAGCGCTTGAATCTGCCGGTATTGAGTTTTGAGAAAACAACATTGCTTGTTGCTCGCTTTGTTCTTCCGCTTTTACGGATTTTTCTCCAATAGCGAAGTTTGCTCACCCTGCATCTTGACGATGTTCTCCTTGTACTTATCCAATAGATCTGAGTCTTGAAGCTGCCGAATGGTCTCTTTGACTTCTTTCTCATCAGCCTCCTCACAGTTCTTTGCCCATTTTTGCAGGCGGACTAAGTCACGTGCGAGGACGGACTGCCCTGACATCTCGGTTTCGTCCGATGTGGGCTCAATGGGCAGAATTAATTCCTCACGGGCGACCTCATCCTCATCAACTCGCTCCATCTCGAAATCAACGTCCATCTCGTTGTCCTCTTCCTTCATGTCCTCTTTCTTTTCGGAGTTCTGAGGTGCAAAATTATTACTATTCTGCTCTGAATTTTCAGATGAAGAAGCAGAGGGAACTTAGTGGGATAATAGGGGAAATGGAACGGCTTTTTGCTAATCAGTACAAACTCGGCTTGATTTTCTTTTTCTTCTCCTTTTTGTCCGTCTTTTTCCTTCGTCGCTTCATTCTCCTTAGTCTGCTCATTGCCCTTTTTATTTTTCTTGATAAGGATGCCATACGGAGATACATACCGCATATAGAAGTACAGGATACCCAGCATTATCCAAATGATGATGAGTATCAGTATAAAAACTGAAAAGTATTGTTTCCATCATAGTATTATTGTTGTCTTGCGTCTTTGTTTTGCTGCCGCACTGTTGAGCAATTCCAAATGTTCACGCAGGTGTTCCCTAAGAATGTTGTCTATATATGCGGCTATGGAAACACGCTCCCCCAAGTCCTGCAACACGTTGCGCAGGTTCTGCAGCGTTTCCAGATTAATGGAGAAGGCTGTCCGCATTTGGGAGCGGACGGGATGAAAGTACAGGGAACGGTGAGACCTCTATGGAAAGGGAGGACACGCCGGGCTTTTTCCATTCTCGGCTTCCTTTCCCGTTTCTGTTCCGTGTTCCCCGTTTCCTCTCTTTCTATTTCATCTACCGGTTTTTCTTTTTGCTGTTTTTCGTTTCTTTCGTCTCTTCTAAATTATTGTCTTCCTCCCCTGATGTTGCAGGGGAGGACTCAGTATCCTCGGAAGGGTCGAAGGAGTTTGGTATCGTGACAGGTTTTTACCACGACATTGTCCTCTGCCATTTTTCTTCAGCTTGTTTTTCCAGCTGTTGCTTTCTTTCCTCAATCGTTGCCATTTTTCTGTTTTTCGTTTTTTAGGTTGAGACGTTGAATTATCTCATTGACGAGTTCGTCCAACCCCGTACCCATTCGTAATCCTTGCAGGAGGCTGATAGGTAGAGCGGAACACTCCGCGCAGTCCGTATGTGGAAAGTTCGTGAGAGAAGCGGTGCGTGGCATATACATAGCCGGGCAGGAGCGTGAGTTCGTATTCGTCGATGAGCTTTGTATATTCATCGATGATGATGTTCCTTACTCTTCTGTCCACCTTGTTCCAGAACAGGATAATGTCCTTTATCCGGGAGTCGGACATCGAAACTCAATCTCCGTGATAGTCTTGGCGTATGCCAGACATGAAACCAGCGACTGAATGTCAGCTTCAATCGGAGAAAGGATATAGTCCATCTGAAAGGGACAGTTCCATCAGTTCGGTTGTTCCAGCATGTCCCGGGAAATCAAATATAACCAACTGGTACTTCTCGTTGCTGATACCGTCGATTTTACTTCGTGCAGTCCTGACGGCTTCCCTGGGTGCAGACTTGTAAATTCTGTATGCTTTTTGCCGAGGTGATGAAAGTACTCCTGCATGGATTTGGAAAGCTCTTCGCTCTCCTGAACGATACTTTTTCTCACGTTCCCTCAGTTTGTAGAAAGAGTCTTGCGATAGGTCGCAGTCCATCACGAAGAGGTTGATGCCTTGTTCGTAGTACAATATGCTGCTTACGATTTCGGCAAGAGTACTTTTTCCCACTCCTCCCTTTTTGGGAAGAGAAGCCCAGAAAAAAAGGGGCGCTGTTCTTTGTTCTCCATAATGATAATTTCTTAGTTCATATTATTTGTCTATTTGATGTTTGGATATTCTCTCATTATTAAGAGTCATCAGCAGACAGTTTGCTCTGACTGCGTATGGATTGAGCGATAGTCCAAAAGGACGATTTCAAGTTCTTACAATTTGTTGTATTGACAATAGTTTGTCATGACAATAAATTGTTATGAATATGTATTATTCCTTCTTGTCATCTTTTGGTGCAAGCAGGCGATAATATGATATATCTTTTGCTTGTGTTATCATACCATTGTTCGCTCGTTCTGATTGCAAAATAAATGATATTTCTGCTGATTTTTATTACAGCGATGAAGTGCAGGGAAATACGAGGAAAAAGAGTGAATATCTCTGATAATGAGATATTTGAAAAATCTGCCGTAACTTTGCAGGCGAGAATAATACATGCAGGTAACGTCCCGAAGCAGACACTCCAAAAGGGTGGATACTTCAATCGTATCAACTCTTAATATTGGCAAGGTATGTCTTTGTAACACAAACCGCCGTTTGTACCACAAAGACCCTTGCCCCTGAAGGGGAATGAATTACTCCAAAGTCGTAATTAGAAGATAAAACGGATATGAATAAGGAAACGGAACATGGTTCAGAACGGAAACAAGCAGAAAAAGCCCCGTTGGGACAACTGGCATGTACGGCTGCCCAACCCCAAAGACCAGCAAAGGGCGATAGATTTGTTTCAGCGTTCGGGCGCAGAAACCAAGTCGGATTTCGTACGCGCTCGCATTCTTGGAGAGAGTTTCAAGGTGATTACGGTGGATAAATCTGCCGTAGAATATTACCGGAAACTCTCGGAACTGACGGCACAAATCCATAAGATCGGCGTGCTGTATAACCAAACTGTGCGCGCCATCAACAGCTATCACAGCGTAAAAAAACCGCACAGATTATGCTTGAAAAAAATTAGAAAAATTTGTCGGCTCAAATTATTACCTTGCAGGAGCAGGCTATCAGTCTGACTATAGACTACCGCAAGAAATGATTGCCAAAAATATCTGCCACGGAAAAACCTTGGAGGAGCACTCGGCTACAACTTCAAAAAGGTGGAGAAAGGGGAAGCAAGCATTCTCCTTGCCGCTGAATTGTATCAGGACAAAGAGGGACGTTATACGATGGAAGACGTGCTTGCCGACATGGAGGCATTGATACCCAAGAAATGCCGAACAAAGAAAGCGGTGTTCCATTGCTCGCTCAATTCGCACCCAGACGAGAAACTCTCTGATGAAACACTCATGCAGATTGCAAGAGAGTATATGGAAGCACTCGGCTATGGCAACCAACCCTATATCGTATTCAAGCACAACGACATCGCCCGTGAGCATATACACATTGTTTCACTTCGAGTGGACAGTCGTGGTCAGAAGATTAATGATAAGTTTGAGAAAAGGAGGAGCAAGAAAATTACCGATGCCTTGGAAAAGAGGTTTGGTCTCATTCCAAGTTCAAAGGTCGCTGACAAAGCGGTGGAAGAAACGCCCAAAATTGATACTACACAAAGAAATATCAAGAAGCAGGTGGCAAGTGCTCTCCGCATAGTACTGAAACATTATCGTTTCTGCTCCTTGGGCGAGCTCAATGCCATTTTGAGCAAATATAACCTTGCCGTAGAAGAAGTAAAGACGGAGTTTCGGGGAAAGAAGTATGACGGACTGGTTTATGTTCCAACTGATGAAAAGGGCAACAAGGCAGGCACCCCCATCCACGCCTCGGACATCGGTCGTGGTGTGGGCTATACTGCCGTACAGAACAGGATGCAAAAATCAAAGCAAGCCATCAAGCCACTAGTACCGACTATAAGAGGCAAGCTGTTACAAGCTATGCGTATCTCTCCCAATACGGAGAAAAGAATTTCGGCAAAGATTGGAGGAACAAGGCTTGAGTGTGGTAATCCGAAAGAATGATAATGGAAGAATTTACGGCATTACCTTTATTGATGATGAGCAGGGTGTTGCGCTCAATGGTTCTCGATTAGGTAAGGGATATGCCGCCAATATATTTAATACCTATTTCTCCAATCCTACGTACAACCCATTCTTGGATGAAATGCTGTATGGCAATCCGTCTGTTCGTTTAGAAGCATCGCCAACCGTTCAACCCTTGCAATCAGATACGGAGAACACCGACAATCTCATCGATGAACTAATCGAGGATATGGCAGATGGTTCTTTCCTACCTACGGGCAATGATGATTGGAAGGAAGCGGCTTGGCAACGTAAACTTCGCAGGCAAAGCAAAAGTCAACCTCAGACAGAAGAAAAGATAGATAAAGTATTTCAAACTTTGTTTGAACAACATTCAAATACAATTCAAATAACAATAATACAACAAATATTAAGCAATACGATTATGGCACAGGAAGATGATTTAAGGGCATTAGGTAAAGTCATGGACTTTATGCGAGGCATATCGGTGATATTCCTCCTCGTTAACTGTTATTGGTTCTGTTACGAGGCTTTTCAAGAGTGGCACTTTACGCTCGGTATCACCAACAAGATATTGATGAACTTCCTGCGTACAACGGGATTATTCTCGTCTATCCTCTGGACAAAACTCTTTTGTGTGGTATTCCTTGCTTTGTCCTGCCTTGGGACAAAAAGGCGTGAAAAGAGGAGAAAATCACATGGCCAAAGATTTGGACGTGCTTTTTCTCCGGCTTCGTCTTTTTCTTTCTCAACTGGTGGCTGCTGGCATTGCCCATCGGTAAGAGCGGTGCAGCTTCGCTCTATATCTTCACGCTGTCCGTAGGCTATATCTGCCTGCTGATGGGTGGCGTATGGATGAGCCGACTACTCAAAAACAACCTGATGGACGATGTATTCAACACGGAGAATGAGAGTTTCATGCAGGAAACGCGCTTGATGGAAAAATGAATACTCCGTCAATCTCCCTACACGCTTCTACTATAAGAAGAAATGGAACAATGGTTGGATTAACGTGGTCAATCCGTTCCGTGCTTCGATGGTGCTCGGCACACCGGGTTCTGGTAAGTCCTACGCTATCGTGAACAATTACATCAAGCAGCAGATAGAAAAAGGCTTTGCTATGTACATCTACGACTATAAATTTCCCGAACTTTCAGAGATCGCTTACAATCACCTGCTTCATCATTTAGATGCCTACAAGGTAAAACCACAGTTCTATGTAATTAACTTTGACGATCCGAGGAAATCGCATCGGTGCAATCCTATCAATCCTGCCTTTATGACGGATATATCGGACGCTTACGAAAGTGCCTACACCATCATGCTCAACTTGAACCGTTCGTGGATACAAAAACAGGGAGATTTCTTTGTGGAGTCACCGATTATCTTGCTGGCTGCCATCATTTGGTTTCTGAAAATCCATGAGGACGGGAAGTATTGCACCTTTCCCCATGCCATCGAATTTCTTAACCGTCCCTACGCACAGATATTCCCGATACTCACTTCCTACGATGAACTTGCCAACTACCTTTCTCCTTTTATGGACGCATGGGAGGGTGGAGCGCAGGACCAGTTACAGGGACAAATTGCCAGTGCCAAGATACCACTTTCTCGTATGATAAGCCCTGCCCTTTATTGGGTGATGACGGGCGATGATTTCTCACTTGACATCAATAACCCTAATGAGCCAAAAGTGCTTGTCGTAGGCAATAATCCCGATAGACAGAACATCTATTCGGCGGCATTGGGTCTTTACAACAGCCGTATTGTGAAGCTCATTAACAAGAAGAAGCAACTCAAATCCTCAGTGATTATCGACGAGTTGCCGACGATTTATTTCCGTGGGTTGGATAATCTGATTGCCACTGCTCGAAGCAACAAGGTGGCAGTATGCTTGGGCTTCAAGACTTTAGCCAATTAACAAGGGACTATGGCGACAAGGAGAGTAAGGTCATTCAGAACACCGTGGGTAATATATTCAGCGGTCAAGTCGTGGGCGAAACAGCCAAAACACTCAGCGAGCGCTTCGGTAAGGTGCTCCAGCAACGGCAGTCTATGACCATCAACCGAAACGACAAGTCTACTTCCATTTCTACGCAGATGGACAGTCTCATCCCTGCTTCCAAAATCAGTAACCTTACGCAGGGCATGTTTGTCGGTGCTGTGTCCGACAACTTTGATGAACGCATCGACCAAAAGATTTTTCATGCAGAGATTGTGGTGGACAGTGCCAAGGTATCAGCAGAAATGAAAGCATATCAGCCTATACCAGTGATAGTGGACTTCAAAAAAATGAAGATGGCCTCAATAAACAAAAAGGAGAGCATCGAAGCTAACTATCGCAAGGTCAAGGAAGAAATTCTCTCGTTAGTTGATTCAGAGATTATGCGTATTAAGAATGATCCGAAGCTTGCTCATTTAATCAAAAATGTAATCCTTTTCATCTATACATTATTAATTATGGATTTGATTATTCCCAATAAGAATCAAAGGTATGATCTCTGTAAATCTCACAACGATTTCGTTCAAAATTGAGTATATTAATATTATAGCCTATTTTTCTCATAATGCATTAAATACGGAAACAAGTGCTTCCAACCTCAGAGGATATAGCCAAAAAAAGTTGGAAGTGCTTATCAAAAGAATGAATGAAGGGAGATATTACAGAGTCGGAATATCTCCCTTTTGATTTACTACTTCTTGAACTTGCCGCCTTTTCAGGTCGCTCCCCACCATCCGCTTATTGATTTTTTTCACGGAGTTCGTCAAGAAAATAAGTGCGACTGTCATCTTTGCGATGCTTTATATTCATATATACGTTGTAGCAGTTCTTTATCTCCACTCCGAAGATTTCAGAGAGTGTGTGCTAATTCCTCCATACCAATTTCTCCATTACTGATACAATTGCAGGTGTCGAGAGCATACAAGAGTTCGACTAAATAATAAACAGAAATACCAAAAGACAATGATAAAATTGTTACTCTGGCAAAAAAATGAAACTTAAATGTCGTTATTTTCATTGCCTGATGTTTTTTTGCAGGCTAAGT